>JAABUU010000221.1_pt1 | contig 136782 bp, 139 predicted proteins | sample 5559301 | NCBI WGS metagenome assembly JAABUU01 (sample SAMN10711884, study PRJNA513360) | rock metagenome | isolation source: Antarctica rocks | place: Antarctica: Victoria Land, Richard Nunatak white | reverse complement strand
AACGTCTCTATATATATTTGACGTTATTGCTCGTATATGTTAATATTTGCATCTTTTGTTGATGTTCATGTATAGTGCAATTGCGGTACGGTGGCCATTTCCAATACTTTAAAGCATCACCTCGTAACCTCCGCTTCATAGGGCTGGTAGGGCTGGGGCTCGCTAGTAGAGTTTTCACCTTCCACACAGCAACAATCAAAATATCAGTACTCCGTATGCTCTCATATGACCTCGTATTCCAACAGTTTTTATCGCAGATGTTTCTGCGGTTCAATAAGGCACCGAGTCCGTAAAGTGCACGATTTCGTTAATTGGTCATAGTCAGGCTTGACATGATTTCCAGCCTCGCGGTTGCCCGATTTCAAATTCTCCCATCTTATCGAGGGCGCCAAATGTCTCTGTAACAGCTACATGCCCCCTAGCATGCAAAAGGCCGAAATGAAAAGTTGCTCTTGTATTCTTATTTTACTCAGGACATTGCTGGATTACGGTCCGGCCCCATCGCACAGTAGAAGATGTATCAGCTTTTGCTTTGCCGTTTGCGCCTGCTTATGCTTAAACCAATTGGCTTTTGTTGTGGCGCTCGCAATTTCTTCTTTGGCCCCCACGGTGGTAAGCATCCTTCGCGGTCGTGGGTGGAATGGCTTGTCGATCCTGTCAGCATCTCTCAGGTGTCAATCTTTGACAGCGGAGATTATAGGTACTGTAAGCATTTGAAGGGAAATCTGCGAGTTGTTTGAGTAAAAGCTGGAGTTATTTTGAATTGAGTTGGAATTGAACATGCAAGAGCACATTGATTATATCCTTGTTTTATGTTATCATTATGATTATCTGCTTTGCATTCATTTCTGATTATTATGAGGGCGCATACACTTGGAGGTTGCTCCGACTCCGAGCGACTCTTCAGCCGCCAGGATCAGGCAAAGGATTCGTAGGGTGAAACGTGCAGGATACGACATTCCAAACATTACCACACTGAACGGCAGAGCACTGCTCGACCCGCAGACTTCACTGCAAATGCATAAAGTCTCTGAAACCCTTTGACTTGTTTTTTCATCGCTATGGCTAACCCGGCTTCACTCGCTCGGGTACTACTCCTCCTAACCTCGATCCTCTCACACGTCTCCGCCAATTGCTACAACAAAAATGGAACTGACAGAAACGGGCCGACTGGAGTTGGGGTTTACAAGCCCTGCAACCTAACCACCGAGCACAGCATGTGCTGCGCCATCACAGACCATTGCCGACCTGACGGTCTGTGTACCGACAGTGCCGGGGCGACACTGTGGCGTGAGAGCTGTACCGATCAGTCGTGGAAAAGTCCAAACTGCGTCAACCTTTGCGTCAATGGAACCGGTAAACCTTCCACAATGACTTTTTCTTTGAATTTGGCAAAGAAGGGCCGCTGACTGCGAATTACACTCCTACCTTAGCCATTAATCAACCCCCAGGACAATCAGGCAAGCAAGGGTACAACCCAATGGCTGAAAACGACGTAACGGTCACACAATGCTCTGATGGGAGTTATTGCTGCAATGCTATGGCCAACGCTTGTTGCTCCGCCAATCAGGGAGTTTGGTTTATGAACGGCACAATCACGAATATAAACCCACACCCGGCCTCATCGAACACGGCTCCAGTTTCGGCATTGTCTCCCCCCTTCATACCGAACTTCTCGACCAAGACCGCCAGTAACTCATCTTCTTTTGCCCCCTCAGTCTCGACGACGACAGTAGCAGGTATCTCACCTTCCTCTACGCCGAGCTCATCAAATTCTTCCATAATCGCAAATATTCCAAACCAATCGCCCACAACAGTTCCATCCTCCTTCGCTCCCGCCCACCCAAGCACCATCGTCGGTGGCGTTATAGGCGGTACAGCCGGTCTGACTCTCATAGTAGCAGCGACCTGGTTCTTTGCGCGCCGACAAGCGCTTCGCAGTGTGAGTTCCAAAGTATTTTCCGCGGAGTCAGAACGCAAGTATCTTAGGGAGCTGGACCAGGAGTCCGAACGGAGAGTTCGTGCCGAGCTGGACCAGGAGTCCGAACGGAGATTTCGGGCGGAGCTGGAGCAAGACCCTAGAGATAGGAAGGAGTTGCATGCCTCTGTGGTAACTAGAGATTTAGCGGTGGGGGGAAGCGTGCCTTGCGGGAATGAATTGGAGTGACGTATGAGGTGTGCAACTACTCTTCGTTGGGGGTGGACATGTTTCTTATGTCCACCTGATCCTTGGGCTCTTGACGTTAGGGCATATCTAGCATAGGTTCCCCGTCGGCCTGTTTTCAGGCATTGACGATCTGAGACTCTCTTTCAGTCGCCTCCTTCTTAGGAAAGGGCTTCGTGATCCACAGTCTGAAGTAAACTCGAGGATCTAAGCTGAAACAGCAAGCGGAACTAAAGAACAGTAGAGCTATAAAGTCAAACTGCGGATGAAAAAGAATCACGCGATGGATTAGAGGAACCAAGCTGTGAAATAGTATCGGTATTACTTGTTGGACTCAACCCTTTTGCTGTAGAGGCCTAAATAAGCATTCCAATATAGAGAATGAGTCGCGTCAAAGACGGCATATATGGATAGGTTCGATAGGCTCTCTTTTTCGGAAGCTGATGCTAAGGATGGAAAACTCTAGGATGAAGAAGTACCAAAGGATAAGAATGAGAACAGTAATACATTGTGTGTGATGGATAGCCCTGACAATGTTCGGGTCCTGCATGGGAAAAGAGTAATAACAGCGCAACGGCATCACCGAGGCGTAAAATGACTGAAAGAGCACTTCATTCTGGGGAAGGAAGATCTCTAAGAGAATCGGGAGAAGAGCAGAGAATCTTCCTATGAGAATTTGGCGGGATCGACTCCTGGAAGAGTAGATACTGCCTTCTTCTTGTAACTCCTGTGAGGAGAGTTCGTGATTTCTCTGCCACCTTGTGCTTCGAGAACGGCGCCGCCGCTGCTGCAGTATTATCAATCCGAAAAAGATAAAGAATTGCGATGCAAATATATCCAAAAATCGATGTTCCGAGCCTACCAATCAGGAGCACCATCTAGACCCGGCCCCCCTCAGCGCCTCTCCGGCCAGGCACTGCGGAGAAAGCCCTACTCCACCGACGTCCACGCCTTTGACGCCGGCGAGTAGACCGCAGCAGGGCTCCCAACAGCTTCCCCAGTCTCCGCGACAGGGCGTACAGTAGTAGAAACACGCGAGTCAGGCTAGAGATAGACGGGGCGGGCAGACAAAGCAACGGCGCCGCCGCCGAAAATGCGAATGAACAATGAGCATGAAGAGATACAGGAATAACATGCGAGAAGACTCTGCAAGCGAGCACACAACCGTCGGCGCCGTTACGCTGGTTTCAGCACTCGCCTTTGGTCAAATTCGAACTCCTTGTAACGAGCAGTCTGATATATCGGTGAGGGGGTGTGAGCAGGAATGGGATTCTTCGCGAAGAAAAGACATGAATAAAACATGTTGCCGATACTCTTTTTTGGATACTGTACGTCCGTTCTTGCTCTTATCTGGGCTTGAATCTTATTGAATCTGAAAGTTTACCCATACGGCACGATGGATAAAGATAGCAGATGTGAATGCAGGAGGCTATCGGGCTTACCGCTGTGGTGATCTTACTGACCTTCGATCCTTCTTCGGTCTCGACCAAGACTTATCACCGGAGAGTAGTACGAAAGATGTCGAAAGTGGTGCAGACAAGCCAGATGACACGGAAGCCGATCATAGTAAACAAAGTGATTCGCCGAATGCGCAACCGTCATACGCGATGGATGCAAGTCTTCATACTAAACCTATACACATTCCCATCGGTTTTGAAGGGGTTCTGTACGGAGAGACAGTAAATATTACTCAGATAAGCGTCTCTATGTCGGATACACACGATCTCTTACTTGATGTAAACGAAAATGTTCTATTTATTCATAATTACATCATGAGTCTGTTGGATGGACGTGTGCTGAGCTATCGCTTTGGTACACCCAAACCTTTTTCTAAGCTATACATTAGAAACCTTCAGACTGACATTCTTCGAACAAAAATTGACTCTATCGATTCATCTTGATAATCTTGATGGGTTATGATATATATAATGAGATACGAGCTACGGTGGAACTTTGCATATACCCAGAAGAGATATGTCCGCTCATCTGCGTCTTTGATACGGCTTGCCTATATCGAGAGTACTCTACACCGCTCGCCAAATCTACGACCACTGATCATACCAAGCTACAGAATCTGACAAAGAAATTTGGTTGTCATACCACAGATGAATTCTTTCACAATGTAGGCAACAACGCAGATTACACCCTACAACTCCTTCTAATGCTCGCAATAAGCGCACACCCGGCTTCAGCCAACGATCCAAGAGCGCTGCGGTTGAGAGCCTTGGCCCAAAGCGCCGTGCCAACGCCCGTAGCAAGTCATGCACAGATGCTCAAGAGAGCTGTTCGGGCGGAGGGCACCAATAGCTTCGAGCATGATAGGGAAAACTTAGCGGGTCCGAAGCAACGAGGGAAAGCGATCACGCGCAAGAGGAAAGCGAGCAGGAAAAAGCACCACAAATCTGATATAGAACGCTGTGCGCCAATGTGAGTCGAGCATGTCTATTTGAATTTGTCTGGTGGCAAGATCCAGTCCAGGGTCATCCCGGAGTGGGTGCTGGGAAAGGATATTTCGCCTTGTCTCGGGCCCAAGAGATGGATACAATGGCGCAGTGTAGTATTATCGAATGATAGGGCTATATATACTGTAACCTCCTCGATCATGGTGAGGTCCCTGTGACAGCTGTGGTACCCACAGCTGAATATGGCTTCTGATAACGAGTAAGGTCGCAGAACAACCGAATTGGCACCTTATCAATAGTAAACCCTGGTAATCCTAGTTTTATGATTTCTTTGATGGCAGTCTACTCCGCCTGTCCTAATGCCAAGATCTGGTATCTATCATAACTAACTAAACAAGCTATACTCTATGAGAACCCAAAAGTGAAAAGACCCGCTGCAAACTATTCAGTCACCTCTAAACCACACACCTCAAACAAATCGTCAATCTCTACTTATTCAGAATAAATCAACAAACACAGTCAAGAACCAGTGCAGACGAGCAGCAGCAGCACCACCGCCTAATCGCTTCATCATCAAAATCCCACCCAACAGCGAAAAAAAAGCAGAACGAAACAGCCAACGAATAGCTCGCTCGCTCGCAGCACGTATGTACACCTAACGAACCAATTCCTCCAACATCCAACAACTCCAAAACCCGAACCTAGACATATCAGTCCATCTCCCTCCGCCAATAAAACCCTACTCTTCTACAGTACGAGTACCATCATCTCCCCCAGCAGGCAGCAAGCAGCGAATTGAAACCCCCCATATACAGTAAACCTCTTCCCGTCCAAGGCGCGACTGACTTCATTAAACCCCTTCTCCATTACCCCCAATGTGACGAATTCCTCGCGTCGCAACCCTGAGCGACTCAAAATCAAAACCAAAAAAAAAACATGCCGTTACTGCATTTTCCTCCTGTGAAGAAAGGCCTGAAACGAGACCCAGGCAAGCCAGCCAGCCAAGAAGAATATCCGCATACCCACAAGGCTGTCAATTTGCGACAAGAAGCATTTCTCCCACCCACCTGAACCGCAGTCGAGTCGAGTCGGATATATCTAGTAGTAGCAGAAAGCTAGCATCGCACATCTCAATCGTCGGGATGGTTGTCGGGGAGAGGGTTTGGCTTAGCTTTAAGGAGTGGGTAGTGCTGGGAGAGAGTGTGAGGAGCCTGAATGTGTGGGATTCGAGCTTGACGGCGTGAGGGGAGGTCGGTGTGTGGAGGCTTGATATGTGAGATTTTGGAGGCTGGGGAGGGTGGAGTGGTGATGATGAGGTATTACTACCATTCTTTGAAAGGGGGGGGAACTCGGTTCGAATTGAAAATCAAGGACCACGGGGTCATGAAAACATGTAGGGGAGATGAGATGTCTTAGTTCTCTACTCTGCAATAACAAGGTTTGTCGCTGAAGCAAAAGCACAAAGTTTTCATTACAAGCGTCCACGTAATCATCTTGTTTCGCTCTCGATCAGCTAGCATTGAAAATGTTATTGTCCCGACGAGTAAATTACGGCGATGCGTCTTGGAAACACAAACGAAGATCTCGTACTCAAAGACTGTCGGATGCCAATATGGTCCCATACTCTCGTACATTTGAACATGACGAGAGTATCCAGCTCAAGATCAAGCGAGGAGACACGGAAGATCGAGCGAGGAACGAGACGGGCTTTTCTTCACACGCAATAGGAAGTTGAAAGATCGAACGGTGAGATTTTGACTTGGCATTGTGATCAAGTGGGTATTTTAAGCTGCAATCGGTTCACTAGGTGTAGATGGAATATATCAGTACGCCACCCTTGTCCGCATGTCCTGTGATAGCATTAGCCTGTGGGACTATAGGGAGTGGGTTTGCAGGAATTTACAGATATCTTCCGCTCAATCTCCCTAACGGACCTATCCAACTCCCCAGCAATCATCTGCTTCTTATCGTTGGGCAACAGCGCATATCGCTCGCACACTATCACCAGTGAGAGTCTATAGCGTTGCCAAGGAGCAATAGCACTTACAGTCACCATCTATCACCCCTTTGACAGGTACGTAGTAGCTTCGATAAATCAAATGATCCCTCCCCGCCAGCGGAGCATCCTCGCTCCTTAAGTGCTGTTCTAGCGTTTGAAAGAAGTCCACATCTTCGCGACTAATGAACGGTACCAGGATTCCCAAGGTGCCTTGCAAACCCGTCCAGACCAATACATCTCTGCCACCGGCGACTAACTGAGTCTTCTGAATGCTTGTTGGTACGTCCTGGGGGAAAAAGTGGCACATCAAGGATACCCTATTGGGTGCGCCTTGAAGGTATTGACGCTCGTGGATGAGATGAGCCCCTGAGCCGTCCTCATCCGCTTCTTCCGAGGCTTTTTGAGGACATCGTAAGAGCCAGAGATTGCCGAACTTATCGCCTCCAGCAACGGTCTCATAATCGACCATGGTTGTGCAGGTTGTCCATCTAGCAATGACGTCGTCGACAAATGGGATGAGTCGGTTTTCCTGGTACTTGTAGACGACATATGTTACACTGTCCTGTACATCGCTGACTATGATACGACTTCCCTGCGTTTGAAGGCCAACGATCAGGTTAGGTGCCGCTTGCGCTTGACATTTCCGCAGTAATTGTTTTAGGCCGAGATCATAAATCCGAAGTTCGGTTCCGATACCAGCAAGGAGACGACCTTGGAAGCCGAGTAATGCCTGTGGTGGTTCTTCGATTTTTGTTTTATGTATAAACTCCAGCTCCTTGCCATCCTCGAGGAAACGATACACGTGTATAAACCCAGCACTAAATGACCGTGGACTCACGATTATATTTATGCCTGTACCGACAACTAGGAACGTCTCGTCATCTTGACTTGAAAATGATACAGCGGCTATGCTGACCGCGGCTTCGTTCTCGTCCAGATCTATCCTCTGAAGGACTTCTTTCGCATGTATGGGATCGACGACAGAAATGCAAGAAGCCCAATGACCTTGAGCGCGAGGGTAGCCAAACTCGTCCGGAGGTAACACAACTCCATCTCCGTTAACAACTCCAGTGCCGTTGAGTAAGCGATTTCTATTAGAAGGAGATAGGGTGTTATTATCCGACTCAATTGTGTAAAATAAAGGCTGCTCGGGGTGGCGAACGAATTTTCGAGGGGTGTATGTCAGTGATATCGATTGCTGCAGCAGGTTGTTGCTGAGTTTCTCGATGCTAAAGATTCTGAGATTTTGTTAGATTCTGCAAGTCTAAAGTTGGCTTCCAAAGATAATGGCCAGGCGTCGCTATTTGTCAGAAGGAACAATTGGAATAAATATGTTTGCATCCTCATCGTCATAATCGACGTAGGATCGAGTATAGTGTAATCATCATAATAGGGTAGAAAGGTAGAGAGAAGAATAAGCTCACCTCAGATTCTGACCTTGAATTCCTACCATTCCCTCTACGCATTGCTCGCTACTAAAATTCGAAGCCCATCCCAACTCAACATAATCCAGTGGAGTGAGCTTAAACCCTTTCGTCTGAGGATCAGAGTAGCCAAGCCATGGGCGGGAACTCAAAGCAAGCACAGCCGCCTGACCTTTGACGGATGCTCGGAACAATTTGGCAGGCTTGGGGCCGAGGAAACGAGTTCGAGTGTCGGAGAGTTCGCCAGTAACCTCATCCAAGACTGTACGAAGGTAGACACCAGAGTATAGTCCGATGTGCAAATACAGCGCGGATCCACCGGAAGTTGAATCGGCCATGGCCATGATAGTGAGGGCGCTGGGTGCAGAGGTAAGAGCTTGGACGGATTTGTTTTCCAATGTAGAGTCGGGATCGAGGCTTAGGATCCTCACAGTTGAGTCATCGCAACCAACCGCCAGAAACTGGCTCCGCACTCGGCCTTCCGGAACTTCCCCAAGGCTCAAACATGTAACAGTACCACTCATTTCCCGCTTTTCGTCGTATTCTGCGAGGGATCCATCAGAGTCCATTTCAAAGTAGACTATCTCGCCAGAACTCAAAGCCACGGCCACTTGACGTTCGTTTGTGGTTGCTGCAACAATCGATCGATGCATTGGGGCAGGCCACTCATTGACTCGCCTATCGGCCCGTATATGTCGAATACCTTTAGGATGGACTTGGATCAATGCATCTTCGCCTAGTTGCTGGACTGCCAGAGTTGGTGCAGTTGATAAGAAACCTGTATCCGTGACCTCTTCCACCGTTTCTCCAATTCCTAGAACAAGCGTTCCCTCTTTGAAAGAAAGAACTATGTAAGAATCGTACTGATCTGCTCGGGTGATCTTGGTAGTCCAAACCGCGGTAGGAATCTGGGGCAACTCGGAATCGACAATGTCGTTAACTTCTAAGCCATGCTTGAGCGTCCTGAATGTACTTCGTGCACCACTACCGCAAATGGAGTATATCTGAGGCGCGTCTTCATTGGTAAGATTTGCAACTTTGCAGTCCAATTGGGGATTCATAGAGTCGATGCTTTCAACCAAGTTCAAATTCTCTGCCCCCCGAGGATGAAAGTAAACAGGAGTGTAAGGTTCTGTTGGATCGGCAGGAAAGAAATCACTATCGAACTCGGTTTCGTTATCATCATCCCCAAGCTTCTCGAATTGGTAGAAATGATGATTTCCGGTTTCGCTCGCAACGAAAAGAAACCCGCTTTTGAGGATGCACAAATTTGAGGCTATTGGAACAGTGTCGAAATACTTAATCTTCAGTTTCTTTACTTCTCCAGTCACTTGTCCATTCTCATCTTCTACCATGTCCAGGGTGACCTTGAACAAGTCACCATCCTCGCTCTGGAGCAAGAAAAAGAATGCTCCTCGCATTCGATGCATGACTCCTGAAATAATGAAACGTTTTCGCTCGGGGTTCTCGGTGGCTCCTTGTCGTCGTGGTATGGCCACGCGAAAAGCATCTTGATTCGAATGCCTGTAGGTTATGTTATCCAGCCCACATACCAGGACACCACTGGGTCCATCAGCCCCCCCTGGAACTTGTAGAAGCATTGTTGCACTTCGATCCACGGGATCACTCCATTTACGGACAACATGGTTGAGACCTAAATCTAATTCGTAATAGACAAGGGACTTCTCCAGATCTTGGTAGGCTTGCCCTGTAGGATCTTGATCACATTCAGTGTAATCTACCTCAAGAGCCGCAAACACCGGGTTCTCGTAGCCAACGTCGAGGCCGACCAGTGCAAAAACCAAGGTCTGAGGCTTGTGTGCTTCGAGAGGAGAGGATATTGTCAACTCAGCCTGTGCATTCCGATTTAGAACGTAGACAAGCTTATTTTTCTCAACCGAAGCTATCAGACATGCCCTACCCTTTGGATCCACTGCAAGGTATTGACCCGGTATCACTCTTCGAATTCCAGATTTACCAAATGTCTCGAGGTGTAACCGGTTGAATCGATTCTGTGAAGGGACAAATTCGATAATGGTGATTCGCCCAGAGTCGGAGCCTATTATGATATAATCTAGACGATAATCTCAGCATAATTCTTCCATGCCCCCTTCGCTCAGCGCAGCATCGTCACAAAATGACGCTCCCGCCGCAATAACCGAGCTGACCTCGTCTTCAAGAATCACTAAATGTACTCTCCAGGGCTTCCGAATGAGAACATACCTTTGTTACTACCAGCTAATCTGAAGGCAGCCAATGTTCGTATTATCCCAAAAACGTCTTGGGAAAGAAGCGTTGTAATCTTCCCTTGGGTGGCATCAGGTCGGTGTAAGGTGATTCGAGATCCAGAGGCAGTCACTATCTGTTGCTCTTTTGTACCTGCAAATTGTCCGAGGATAGCCTGTGTTATAGAGGTGGGCGGTTGTATGGTGAGGGAGTACATGAACATCGACGAGGTGGTCGCCATGGCGCAAAGCTCAAGCCCAAAGGCTATCAGTGTCTTTGCCGTCACTATAACCCAACTTGAGATGCCAACACCTGAACTTCTGCTCCACCAGTGTATTGAAAGTTGTAATCGCTGTCTGGGGATACACAAATTCGTGGGTCGTAGAAAGCCGGAGCTTTAACCTTCAATCCGGCGAAATGATTCTCCGCTTTTGATTGGTCAACGATCCTAGTCACTTCAATGATGTCGAAGAGCTTCCGCCCTTTATACTCTTTGTCCTCAGTTCTCGGGGCAAGATGCAATGCGGATTTTCCTGCCACAGATATCTGAACAGCTTGAGAATAGCAGCTAACAGTACATCTTCGTCAACACTGCACAAGTCAAAATCTGGCTGCAGATGGAAATCTACAACTGGGACTCGGAGCCTGCGGTCTACCCAACGCCCTCCAGTCGGCTTACCTGTTCAACAGCATCGTACGGTCATTGCCCCAGGATCCCAAGGCCAACATGTCAGATATGAGCCACCAGAGATACAAACACCACTGGGTCTTGAAAGAACGCCTAATCCCGAGGTCAGCGAACGAGCGCTCCTTCAACCTAACAACCTTTTCCATGCCTTCTCAAACTCGCCGTCACCAGAAATACGGCGAAGGGCGGCCTTCATGAAAACTCAGGCCTACTGCCCACATCCAAGTCACCGCCAAACGCGACTGCCCACTGCCCCAAATGACCCAGAGGCGAGGAAGGATAACAGCAAAGCCAGCTTGCCCCCAGCTCACGTCCGATTCGAATGCCCAGACTGTGGTATTCCAGTCTCATGTTCGGAAGAGCACTGGGCGGATGACTACGAATCTCACATGGAGATATGTGATATTCTACGAGAGATTAACGAAGATGACCACGACTTACGATCTGGACGGTTTTTTCCCGAGTTCGAATACCCAGGCCCGCAAATCGAGGAGGCATTAGCCAACATGACCAATTGGGATACGTATATGTACTCAAGAGAATTCAGAGCCAACAATGACCCAAGAAGCATGCGACAAGCTACCCGATTACTCACCTATCCAATGACTATCGGCAGTATCCTACACGAGCTAAGTCCTTACAACATTAGACGCGGAGGGCGTCTTACAACAGAAGGCTTAAAAAGCCTAAGCGGTACGTACTTTCCTTTCCCACCCGCTCCAGCCTGCACTCACCACCGTTCTATAAGCTCTCCGCTACACTCTCCACCCTCCCCGCACTGGCTCCGGTCTCGACATCAAAGGCCTTCGCCCTGATCCCCCTCCCGTCCGTATTTTCATCCTTGGCGCCCGCGCCGAATCCTCTCTCCCACGCGAAGTCTGGGTGCAGCTAGAGTATCTCTTCCCTCGTGTCCGCTTCCACCTTATCTTCATTGGCCCCGAAAGCATGGCGAATCGAGACTCCGAATTCCCTCTTCCTCAAAGAACCCCTCAAAACCCTTTCGGCGCAATTGTGGAAGATAGAATAAGCCAATGGCTTAAAATAAGCACATTCGTTGAATACTACCATACCTTACACTCTGCAGGCTTCTTCTACCCTTATGATCCATATTTCGACTGTTTTATGCTGTTTCACCCTGGTCTGGGCCATCCTGCTAGCTCCCACGAGTGGGAAGAGACACTGCCGCAATTACTGGAGACGAAGGTCCCAATATTGTGTACTGGGTACACAGAATGGGATATGGAGAGGGATCGGCAGTGGGTAGAGCAGAAGGTTGGAGGGGAGGTGGATTTGTTGATGGAGCCAGGAGAAAACAAATTTCGAAGTTTGCGGTGGGATCTGAACGACTTGGATCCGGCGGATGTGAGCTGTGGGAATTGGGGGGTATGGGCGTTTAGGGGGAAGAGGTATGTTCTTGGCTTCTCGTGATACTGCGGTTGTTCTATTCACTAAATGCTGGTTTACAGATATGAGACTACGAGGAAGGAGAACCAGTAGATTATGACGCGTTGGGGCATAGTCAAACCTTGCGTATCCGCATCAATTAGGTATTTCACTCATGTTTAGTGCGGTTGCACAACGACTGCTTGACCGTTCCTTTGGCTTAGTGAGCAGTCAACGCCCTTCGACACTCTATCTCGGCGAGCTTTCCCTTCTCCAGGATATGGTTTGACCACTGTAAATCAGCTTACCAGTCTTTAGATTGACCGACACTCTAAGAACCGACAGTCAAGAATGATAATTAGGACAATTTTCCATGCGAATGATTTTGCTGTCTCCCTATCATGTTTACGTTGCATGTTCATGCAATGCACTATCCCGCCTGCGGTGCAGTCTCGCTGCACAGAATACACTATTAAAAGAAAGCGGGTTTTATCATTTAATATGAGTAGAAGATATTGCCCTACTTCAACTCACTCCACGTCATCGGCCAAAGAAGGTACACACGCAAGCTCATTACGAGGCCAAAGAAGGCAGTCAGGTGTGCAAGCCTTATTTGATGTTTCACTGTACCTTCTCTTACATTTACCTGGTGACTACCAAGCGAAAATCAGTTTTGCACAAGATCTACCTAGGAAATTGCTCCGGCGTCGGTAGACATTCAAGTCTCTTATCGCCCATACAGATTACCCAAGCCTACGAATGGTGTACTTTGGCCACGTTTCTATTTGCTGTAGCGAAATTATTTCTAAGGCTCTCAGTAGCTCTATTTCTATTGAATCTTCTCAGATCGAATACAAAGCGAAGACGGATTCTGTATTTCATCCTTGCTTTCATCGTCACGATAAACGTGGCTTCAATTGCATTATTTCTGGTCCAGTGCCATTCAGATCACCAGTTCTGGTCTATCCATCCCCCAAGCGCATGCTTCTCACCACAGCACAGTAAAGCAATCGTCATATGTCTTTTGGACGTAAGGATCAGACCATCCTATCGGTGATGATCAAGTTAATGCTACAAATAGTTGGCTCGATCTTATGTAATTCGTCTCTTATCTAACTCTTCTAGATGCGGAAAAAAGTCTTCCCAAACAAGATCGGGATTATCCTTCTCGTCTCACTAGGTTTATTGTAAGTTATCCTGTTCTGCATACGAAAATTTATTCTGAAGCCGTGGACTGCAGTTTCATTGCATGTGTTACCGTCCAGACAGTAACCTTGGGCAAGGCCACAGGATTGGCCGAGACGTGTAGGTCCAGAGCCTGGCTGAAGGGAGTATCTAGCTCATGATTACTTATGTCTTCTCAGATAGGGCGGGGACCGTAACCATTTGGGGAGGGTAAGTCTTCAACGATCGCACTAGACAAGATCTTCTAGCTACCTTAAGCATGACTATTTGTAGGCTAGAGTCCACAACAGGAATCATAGCTGCTTGCTCTCCCACCTTACAGCCACTCTACCACTTCTTCTCCAGTAAGGGAAGGCTGAAGGAATACCTCCGGAAGAGGCAAGAACGAAGAGCACATGTAAAGAATGGCATTGATGGGAACCGTCGGACGGATCTCCAAGAGACGTATCCTGTCCATCTTCAATATCACAAATCAGAGCTTGACAACATAGAAACGGCCAGAGCTGAAATGGGCGCTGCAGAGAGATCAGCTGAACTTGACTTTGTAGATGCCGCACGGTATGTGACGGCCGAGTTGCCTACAGTGTCATTGACGGTCCGTACCGGGGTACCGCTACAAAAGATCCCAGACCATACCAGTTCTTTTGTCAAGGAACTCCCGGCAGACTGGCTGGTATGGCCTCGCTCCATGTCGATGGAATATCACCAAGCAAACCGAAATGGCAACGTAACAAACTCATTCCACAGCGCATTTGGGTGGTACGGGTTTTTACCCCAACACGGAATTACGGCTTATCAGCTATCAACTTTCTGTCTCATCATCAATACCCTTTTTACACAAGGCAGAGACTAGTATGGTCATAATAATCCAGACCCATCAACTTCAACTATCTCACTCCGGGTAAACTTCCTCTCACACCACATTTCGTCCTATATATCAAGACCTCAAATATTAGGACTGCCATTATGATCCACCATCTCAATCAGCACTAGCCGCATACTACCTAGTCCAGACTATATAGTCGTCTCCCCAAGAAATCACAAATATCCTAAACCAGCGTACCACAAGACCCTACTGAACGAGTCCTCCATGTCGACTTTCTGTCCCATCCCACGAACTTCTACGACAAACCCCATCTCACTCATTTCGAACCCTGGCAACAATCGTCCTTCCAGCACCAAACCGCCAAATATATCTCCCAAAGAACGCAGAAAACATTTCAAACCTCCCTAGCAACAACAAGAAGTAATTATCCTCCAACCCTTTCTCAGCCCAATAGTGAGAAGAACTCCATATCACTCCACCCCGCAGCCTCCCATCCCCAAGGTGAAAAACCGCCCAAAACGCAACCACAAACCCATTATGCTAATACCCCTTCAAACCCATCAAATTTACCACTTCCAAAAAAAAAAATCAAAGCTACCCACCCACCCACACGCACGTCATCACACCTCCCCCTCGCACCGGAAAAAAAAAACGCCATCAAAGAACACGAAACCCGCCACCCCTTTTCGCACAGAACCTCTAATTCTCGGCACATTTTCACTCCTTCCTTTTTCTTCATCGTCCCAACCCCCCCCCCACCCCATCTGTAACCACCCTCCCCCCCACCACCTCCAATTCCCACCCATCCCCAACCCCCCCCCCCTCCGCCCCCACGTTCAAGAAAAGCCAGCCCCAAAGACACGGCTAACAGAGGCATACATACATACAAAAGCGCAGAACGAGCATGTCTATGTATATATATAATGTTAATTCCGTGCAGTGGGAAGCTATGTACGAAGGGAGGAAAGGGGGGTGAAAGTTTCTGACTCCGTAGAAGCGAGTGTTGGGCAAGCCAACCAACCAACCAACCACAAGGGGGAAGAGTAATGGTTGCCTGTTTCGAACAAGGGGGGAAGAGGTAGCGCGAGAGGTCAGTGGCTGGAAAGGACGAACAAAGGCGGTGATGGATCAGACAATCAGGGGGAGAGGGGGGCTTTGTTATGGATTGGGGGGAATTATAGAGATGGAAAGGGAGTATAGAAGAACATATAAAAAGCTAGATACATGGTAGCAAGTGAAGAATAAGCCTCACGGTTGGAACGGCCAGTCCTCATATCTACGACTGGCTTCAGACCGTCGATAGGATCAGCATCATATTAGAAATCCCACTCTATTCTCCTATTCAAACTACCTATCCCCTCTCATGTCCAACACTACACCTTATCCCTACCTCCACGACACTTTCTAAAAATTTAGCCCTGCCATCAGGTCTCATCCCCTGTCGATATCCCACACAGGAATTCATCGTTCAATTTTCCCCAACAGCTTTGTGACCACCTAGCTCTCCTAGTTCTCAGAGCCTGCATCTAAACAGCAGCCCTCCTAACCAATTCCTGCCAGGCTCCCTCTACACACCCCTTCATCTCCCGATAACTAACCACTAAAACAGTCATCTCATCCCTCGTCACTAGCGTAATCTTCTCCTCACTCCCCGTATCCAACTTATTCAGACAAGCTAGGACATGCCCCAGATCCAGTACCGGGTTGCCATGGGCATCGACTTGGTGAAAGACATAATCCCGGAACAAACCTAGGTACAAGCGATTACCCTGCTCGGACCATCGCTGATCTTGGTCGTACTCAGGGCGATTGTTAATGAAATTTAGCTTAGTGAGTAAACGCACGATGCGAGAATTTTCGAGTTCGCGATTGAGGTCTGTAGTGAGCTCGTCGTTGAGGTGGAGAGAGGCGTCAAAACCATTTACAACATCCGAGGCGATAGTGCTGAGGAAGACGTCGATACCGTCGATCCTTTCGGCATGACGATGATCAAGAAGCCATGATACAGATTCCTGAAGGTGGGGAGAGTAAAATCGGGAGAACTGCTCCAGTAACTGCGTTGGTTTACTGGTAGTGTTGGCTGGGCTATTTGTGCCAAGCGTGAGAATCAGCTGACCAAACTGGTACAGGTCCAGGCGCTGTAGCTCGGCTATAGTGCCTAGTGTGTCGTGCTGTATGACATCCAGGATCGCGCAAGCATTGAGACGAATACGGTTTTCACCCGTTAAAATCACCTTGCTTGGATCGATTACTCGAGCGGCCAGACCGGCAGAGTGGACTACCTTTAACGCATTAGCTACCTGCACCACATAACTCCACAATAGCTGCTCCGGGACATGTGCGTTTGTACTGCGATGTGAAAAGCGAGTTATTGGCGTGATATGTTTCTGAGCAAGTGTTTCTGATCGTGGATGGTAATCCGTAACGAAGATTAAAGAGCTATCACCAAATCCTGGATTTGTGAAAGATAAGAATATAGACACCACATTCCCATTCCTCACTCTTTTCCAGTTGTGCTGAACAGTTCGGATAGCTGCCTCGGCTTCCTTATTGCTAGTTAAACGGTAGTCTTTATCAGGCAGAACTTAGTAGGTGATTGTAGGATTTGGCCAGTTCGTGGAAACAAACCTTGGATGCGTCTCAGGCAATAAGTCTTGCCGTCAGTACTGGATACTGCTTTATACAACCAACTCTTATAACCAAAGAGAGTTTTGTCTTTGTTGTTAGGGTTATCTGTCAATGGGACTAGCGTGTGGTAAGGCCCAATTGTTGGTGGGAGCGTCGAGTCTAAGACATCGGTGAGCCCCGACTTTGCCAGAAATAGTCTCTCCGTCCTAGTCTTGTGATTACATACTTTGCATAACCATCAAGGTTGCCTCTGTCTGCTGCTGAAGCCTTTGACGTAAGTTCTCGGGTATAAACAAGTCTCTGGCTGTCCTTTGATTGGGCTGCAGCTCTCGATGAGGTCCGAGGGCAGCGTAGAGGTGGTATTGGATCTAAGTCGAATGAGTAACGAAAAAAGCTTTATGGCCTTTCAGGCGATTACCTGCTGTTGTGTATAGCTGTTGGAGCCTTGGTAATATGGTTGTCCGGAGAGACCGTTTGCGTCTTGGGCATACGGATTAACCTGTGGTTGAGGTGTGGCGTGATTCGGTGTAGGTGTAGCGGGAGCATAGGGTTCGAAAAAGTTTGATTGGGAAATGTCGTCGTTGTTCTCTATCTGAAACGATTCTTGAGCTTTGTGGAACGGTTGGTTACTGGAGAAAGAATGAGAGGGGAAAACACAAGCAGAGGATTGACTAAAAGAATTGTTGTTGTGGAACGACATGCTGGATGTAAAGCTGGGGCTGTGCATATAAAGTGGACGTGTCTGGTTGTACATGTGTGGGTATTGTGGTACAAGGGCCGCATGAGAAAGCTGATGTTGGAATTTGGCGGGAAACCCCCCATCGGATCCAACCCTGTTGGCAACGCCTGGTACATAGAGAGGAATGGGGTCATCGCCATAATTTGTAGACCCTGCACTCCTCACTCTCAAGTGTTGATTTGGTTCAGAGTTCTGCCTATGGGCCATTGTACGAACTCCCACACTTCCCATATCTGTAGAAGCTTTTGCGCGATGACCATGTCTGGTAGCCGAATAGGCGTGGGGATTCTTAGATGTTCTGGTTCCTTCGTCCTGCGCAGGTTTCAGTGGCGATCCACGGGACCTTGGGTCATCGGGCATTGATCTTTGAGCTGGACGTCGTGGCGACGTGTACGAAGTACGAGAACCAGTGGAGGGGTTGAACGAGTCTAGCTCATGAGAAAGCACGTCTCTGTTGGGTTCAGATAGCGAATAGACATGACGAGTAAGAGAACGACGATGTCCCTTGGCATCTCCATATGACCAATCAGCCTGAGCTGGGGACGATTTAGACTGTAGACCTTGACCAGCTGGCAGAGGGGTTTGGGGGTTCATGGAGAAGGAAGAAGGTAGCCCAGGCGATGAGGTAGCGTTAGGGATGAAAACCCCAGCGCCGGGGTTGGGGCCCTTGTGCGGCGTATTCATTGTTTTGGTATTGAGACACTTGGCAATTCTCCAATGCTCGAGTAAGACATGACCAACGGTCGAGACTGCAGAGCGTTCTGGGGTAGCTTCTGGAGTACCCAAACCCTGAGCTAGGGCATTTCAAAGAGATTCGGATAAAACAAAAGGACCCTCCAGCGTTGCACCTGGTGGTATAAAATGGCCTTGGTATATTGGCTATGGATCTCAAAGGTAGAAAGGCACAAAAGAAGATATCATAAACAGAGAAAACGTGACTTACTGCAGCTAGGCTATTGTACGTTTGTGGAAGGAACTCCTGTGCTTCTGGCGCCACCCAGTCAAGAGCTTTGGGATTGTATTGTTTAATGGAGGCGGATGAGGAAGGAGCGACGACCGCTGGCTGGGTGTCAATTACTAGTTGATCGTGTTGTTACAGAAGTCAATTACCTGGAGTCAGACCTTTTGGCCTGAAGGGTTCGGCACTGGCTGCCTTTGGTGAAAGGCCCTTGGTTTTCGTGGGCAAATGAGAACCATTTACGGCGAGCGAGGACGGGGTAAAGCTCGGGGAATCAACATTCAATCGTTTCTTTACACTGAAGCATCTTGATAAGTACGGTGCCAGTCACATCTACAACTTGCGGCGGCTGCACACCTATCTGCTTGGTTTGATGGTGCAGCTGGTTTGACCGGATCATGATTGAACGCACATCCTTTGCAACTGCATTAGCCGCCGGGCCCTGCGAACTGGATAGTATCACCACCTTTATCTTCATAGCGGCAGTGACCATATATTGTAACATTCCGGCAGAGCGTGTCTTTGGCGCTGTCTACTCCCAAGTCGTACAATCAGCTGGACTGTCCAGAACTGCTGAACCGTCCGGCTCAGCCGGATAGCACACCGAGCGTAGCAGAGCTCCTTACCACGCCCCTTTGGTCTAGGAGACGACACTGTGCGCCGTGTCTCCTCGGGATTGTCTTGTGTCAATGCCGCCATTCTCGAATCTGCACCCTAGCTTGCAGGCATTGTGGGTCGATACTGTAGAGGACTCCGGGACGAGTTTGGAGGCGGCATTTAGCGTTCTACCGTGTCGACACCTGTCTTCCCCGATTCACTTGATCCCAGGCAGTCACCGTTATGCTGGCGCTGCGCCTCTTGCCCTCTCATTCAATGATTGTAAGCGACGCAGAGAAACCATTCATCAACCCACATAGATGTCCATAATACCAAAAGCTGTGGGAGAATTATATGCAAAGAGCCTTGGGCACAGTCTAAGAAAGATATAGCAGTCGAGAAAAGAACGAATTCTGCGAGAAATGCATGAGGGCTTGTGATGGAGGCTAGAGCTCAATGCTAGCATAAGGCTGGCGCAACCGTTGGGGTGTGCGGCCCGTCACGCCTAAAGATGCCGCTCCATCACCAGCTAACACTGGCCATTAAGGTCGATCCTGATAACATGAACTCGACCTAAGATAAAGTGTTCCCACGCCCGCGGCGTATTCTCTGTCCTCATGGCGAGTCTTGATGTCAGCCCAACAGTATTGAACGAAAGCCAGCAAGTTGCGCTAGGAACTTATACGGCTGTAACGAATCAAGAGCCCTCTGAGGCTATCCCACTGCTACAAAGATCGCAATGGAACGTCCAGGTATGATGTTTGATCCGGAAAATAAAAGTTGGAAAATTGAAAGCTGATGTACGTTTTAGATCGCTATTGCAAAATTCTTTGACGGCGAAGCTCCAGATCCAGTTGAAGAAGCCCGGGCGGCCTTAGCATCCTCCCCCCCACCGCAGCCTGCCCAACGCGAAACCCTTCTGAACGGCTCCTCGTCGTTCTCCGGATCTATCCCTGCTGTTCGCAGGGAGCCTGCTCCGAGGATAGTACCACAACCTGAAAGTCAAACCGCCTACAGAACTCCTCTATTACTCTCTGTCATATTCACTCCGTTTAATGTATTATACCGGGTACTCTCAGGTTCGTTGGGATACTTTGGATACCTCTTTCCGTTCCTTCCACGCTTAGTGTCGAGATTTTCGAACAGCAGCCCTCCAGCGAGATCGAGGCAGAACACCACCGGCCGGAAACCCTTGAATCCAAGAGATACTGCAGCTAGGTTTGCGCGCGAATTTGAGGAAGAGTATGGCAGCAACTCTTTACATTTTTTCGAGAACGGCTATGCCCAGGCCTACGACCTAGCGAAGAAAGAGCTTAGATTCCTGCTCGTTGTGCTTATCTCATCAGAGCATGACGATACATCAACTTTTGTTCGAGATACCCTTCTGTCTCAAGAATTTATTGATTACGTTAATGAACCTCGAAATAATATCTTGCTGTGGGCTGGGAATGTGCAGGATTCCGAGGCATATCAAGTCTCCATTGCGCTCAATTGCAGCAAATTTCCTTTCACCGCGTTAATTGCCCATACTCCTCAAGACTCCTCAACATCCATGTCAACGATAGCTCGAATTACTGGTCCTCTCCCATCTTCGGCTTTTGTTCCCAAATTACGAGCAGCAATTACACAGCACTCAACCGCACTAGATCGAGTGCGCGCTACGAGAACCGAGCAGCAAGCAACACGTAACTTACGCGAAGAGCAAAATAGCGCTTATGAACGATCGTTGGCGCAAGACCGTGAGCGAGCGAGACAGCGGCGAGATGCAGAAGTTGCAAAAGCGCGGGTAGAGCGGGAAGAGAAGGCGAGACTGGAGGCGGAAGACAGAGATCGACGGAATCTTGAACAGTGGAGGTCATGGAGAGCTCGGACGATTGCACCGGAGCCAGGACCTGATGTCAAAGACGTCACTCGGATCAGCATCCGAATGACATCTGGTGAACGAATAGTCCGTAAGTTCGCAGGCAGCACCGAGATTGAAGAATTGTATGCGTTTATCGAGTGTTACAATGTCCTTAAATCCGGAAACCATGTATCAGCATCGACGGAGCCCCAGGGTTATGAGCATATCTACAATTTCCGACTTGTATCGCCAATGCCGCGCGTCGTCTATGATCTAGACGCTCATGGTTCTGTCGGTAGCAGACTAGGACGCAGTGGCAATTTGATCGTGGAACCAATCAGTAACGACGATGAGGGAGTGTAAAAGGAAGTTGATGGGGCGTGCGAGGTATTCACGAGGTTGAAATCTACAAGATGGACATTTGATATGCGCTTTAGCGGGACGGCCATGCTTTGGATTTGTTAAGATTTCTCGACGTATCATATGTAAAATCATCACATTGGTAGAAGGATAGTGGGCGAGCACTTTTGGCGATGACGAGTCCTCCGAAGGGATTGGGGCTGTGCAAGGAACCACAATATCTCAAAACACGGTAGACTCAAATACATTCCATTTCTCTGCACCAAGCTCTGAACAAATTCTCCATCTGATACTCGATAACCACCGTAATGCGAAACAGTTACATGTGCAGGTTGGCCTTGTTTTGCCGCCGATAAGAGACCGCGCCGCGACAAATTAACCTACGCGCCAAGCTATGAAAACAAGGCTGTCGTTGAAGCTCTTCTAGCCTCTAGGCATCTGTTTCCCAAACATTATCCTCGTACTAAATAAAGGGCACAGTATGAAGCGATTTATAGGATCAATCAGCAGGCGAGGGAGTAAGTCTTGCCGTTTTGCAATTGCTTTTGGAGTCAAGAAAAGTCATACAAACATGGAAGTTTACTCATAAGCAGGCCAAGAAAGCGATAAGGTTATACCGAATGGAGATTCGCCCGAAGCCAGCGTTGCAAGAGGAGTGGTACGTATCATGGGGCTAGAGGGATCGGTCATGAACTGATTACTGGGCTTTCCAGAGGCTCTTTTGCGAATCTGGGGGTCCGAATAACTCGGTATGCTCCATTTGGATCATTGTCATACCTTTTGCGCTTCGGCTAACAGTTTCCTGGAGGGCGAAGAGGTTTTGCACCTACCGCTTATTGTCGAAGCTGCCGAGTCCAGTCCTGCGGCAGCGAAAGAGGCGGCAAATCGAATTCGCAAGTTCCTCTCGAAGGAGAATTTCCGAAGAGCCTATGTACAATATAACGCGATCATGTTGGTTAGGATATTGGCAGATAATCCAGGGAAGAGCTTCACGAAGAATCTGGATACGAAGTTTGTCGTAACCGTAAAAGAACTCCTGCGGGATGGAAGAGATACGAGCGTGCAGCAGATTTTAAGAGAGACACTGGACACTTTCGAAACACAAAAAGCGGATGACGAGACCCTTACCCCATTGCGAGTAATGTGGAGTATGGAGAAATCGAAATTGAAGAAGCAAGGAGCTCCTGTGAGTGATCTTTCAGAGGTCCATAGCTTTCGGGAAGCTGATTTGTACGCCAGCCATTACCACGGGCTATGAACGCACCGCCATACAACCCAAATCAACCACAACAAGGCTATGTCCAAGAGCAGAACTATTTTGCGCGTAGCCATCGACCCTCTGGCATACCACCACCCCATGAGCTAGCTCAACGAATCGAAGAAGCCAGAACTTCTGCCAAACTGCTGCTTCAAGTTGTGCAATCGACGCCGCCTAATGAAATCGTTGGCAACGAGCTCCTTAAAGAATTCGTTGACCGATGCCAGTCAGCGTCTCGATCGGTACAAAGTTATATCCACTCCGACAACCCTCCTCCCGACGAAGACACCCTTCTAACCCTCATTGAGACTAATGACCAGCTTGCAAGCGCAATCTCGAGACATCAACGCGCTCTCCTTCAAGCAAGACGATACTTCGGCCCGACAACCACCTCTCCAACCGAGCCGCCAAACGGCCAACCGCTCGAAATGCCCGCTAGTAGCCTAGATGGGCCTTCCCCACATTCTGGTTATACTACCCCTTCAGCTCCGCCACCGGGGCTTACACCTCGGGGCCAGGCGCCGGAAGAAGAGCAGCAAAATCCGTTTGACGATCAACATACCACCGAAACGGTACGCGCGCCTCAACCACACGACTACGGCATGCCACCAAGTCTCAGACAAGAGAACCTAGATCCCGCACGGGCCGATGCGCATCGTCAGAGCCATCAGGCAATGCCAAGCTTCGCGCACGGGCAAGCGTCATCTATGAGCCATTTGACTATGCATCGGGGATCTGAGGCTGGGCCGGCGACGCCGGAGGAGGCGAGGAAGCCGATCCAGTATCGGTTTTGAGACGGTGGTTTGTATTGGTGGCGAAGTTTGGAAGTGCTCCTAAGAGGTTTTTGGATTCGCAGTAGGATGTTGAGCGGCATTGAAATGGAGAGTTAGATACCCGTGTCGAAGGCGTATACAATGGCAGTATCTGATATATATATTTATATCTCATGAATAGGTTCCTTGGTTTGGGGTGTTCAACGACTACCTGTCAGCCACAACTGTCCGATTATTCATTCAAGGAGGGTAGGTAGCTATAAGAAAGCGACGAAACTCTTCCACGAATCTAACAAGAAACATCCAAATATTACCTCCAGTTTTCCCCTCCAAACACTTTAAGTAGCAACCATTCGTTCGGGTTGCCATCCTTCGTTTCCAACTATGCCACCCTCCAAGCCACTAACCCAAACTTCGTTTTGCTCAGAGACCAAGGGGCAATATCGCCAAAAAAGAACAATGATTGTGCAGGTTCGCAAAACAAGATATGCCTCCACTCAGATTTGAACTAAGGACCTTCGCATTGTGCGAGGATACAAGTGCGACGCGCTACCCCTACGCCATAGAGGCCAATGAAATTCCCGTCCTCATATTTAGTTATATTGACTTTTCTTTCCTCGTTCGTCCTCGTCTGTTATGGTATGCCCGGAGAAGCCTCCGGCACCCGAACAGCCGAGCCACTACATATCACGAAATCCTCTACTGCCTCTCGACCATAACGACGAGTTCGTCTCAATAAATTGGACCATGGCCACGCATTTCAATGCATGGAATCTAGTAGAGACTATGATCTTCTACCACATTCAAAAATTGTATCGAGCAAGTTACCCCACCTCATACATACCCAAGCATAACATCAACATCCACTGGATTTCAACTTACCCATCATGCCGCACGAAGCCGGTATCGTACCTGATATCAAACCCAAACACCCAGAGAGAGGCCATGATGATTTCATTCTACTGGTCGTGATTTCATTCCTACCGTATTCCGTCCATTGTCCGCGACGCGTCAAACTCCGACATCTACGACGTGCATTCTGTCGTCATCAGTTTGTTGATCGCTTACCTTTAACGACCAATGTAAACATACGAATTACCTATTTCTGCTGTTGTGCGTGCGTGTGTACTTGATCAATAAAGTACTTTACTAAAGCCTTCATGCTTTCTCCTCGTTCATATAATCTCATTCCAAAAAGCTTCCTCATTTCTACCACAAAATCTCCCCTTTCAAAATCCATATTCATCCCCACAACGAAATCTGTCATTTCAAACCCCCTATTCGCTGCTCAACCCACCCGCCCAATAACCACGACCTCTCTCAGAATGTCCACCATGCCCACCGACCCCTCCCTCCTCGGCGAGCACTTCGAGGCCCGCCAAACCGCCAAATCCGAAGACTACACCCCCGACCCCAAGAAATCCCTCCCCCTCTCCCCCGCCCGCCAAGCTCTCGTCGACGACATCATCGCGCTTTATGGCTGCGAGCCGACGGTCAAGCGCGTGGAGCGATATACGCCCGACTGTGTGTACGACGACCAGTTTGTGTATGCAAACGACCGGTACAAGATGGCGGGGCAGTGGTTTGCGCTGCCGAAGCTATTCAACGCGAGCAAGAACGAGGGGTACCAGGTTGTGGTGAACGAGAAAGGGTTGATCCAGTTCAAGAACGCTCAGGTACGTTTTCTTCCCTCATCACCCCCGCCCCAATTCCCCCCCCCCCCCGCAGCAGCCCTTTACCAACTCGACTCGCAGTCCTGGACCTTCCGCATCATCCCCAAAACCGCCACCATCAACGCCCTCGTCTCCCTCTCCCTCGACCCGGCCACCGAAGACACCGACTTCATCCGCGTCAAGTACCACAAAGACCAAGCCAACGACAAAGACTACAGCCACGAAGGATTAGGCTTTAGCTTCAAGAAGTGGCAGGCGGATCAGGTGATGAAGCACATGGATAGCCCGGAGGTAAAGGCGTTTGAGAAGGACAAGGGCGCCGGGAAGGAGGAGGTGAGGCGGCATGGGAGTGGGAGCGGGAATGCGCCGGTGAAGGAGTTGTAGGGTGCGGTCGGAGATGGGTTGTTACTCATGCCATAGTTGCTGAATACACCACTGTTGATGGCAAATATATCAATGAATTCTATAATCACCACTATGCCAATTACATTTGCCATTTTCCCACAACTCTTTCATTCAAGCTGTCGGGTTAAGATTTCTTCTCTCCGTCTATCATTACCATCGTGAGTACCATCACCACCATCACCACCACCACCATCATCATCACTTCCAATCCACCAAAAGATTTTATCCCTCCCACTTCCGCCATTACTGATGCCCTCCCACTCCCCACTCCCCACTCCACACTCCACTACCCACCCTACTACCCACTCCACTCCACTCCACTCCACTCCACTCCTCCCCACTCCACTCCACTCCACTCCATACCCTCTCCACTCCACTCCACTCCACTCCACTCCACTCCACCAACCTACCCCCTCCCACTTCCGCAAACCACCCCAATCCTACCCTACCATCTACCCTCATCCCCTCCCCTCCCAATCAAATCACAATCTCCACATCCACACCCACACCCACATCCACACTTATATCCAATCCCAACCCCAATCTCCTACTCCTTTTAAAACCTTTGCTTTCATCATTAACCCCAGATTTTTAAAGAACGAGGATGTAGGTTGGGTCTTTTTTCATGGGGCTGGAAGGAAAGAGGAGAAGGAAGGTTTTTTGTATGCCGGTGGAATTTTTGTGGGGAGGATAGGGGGAATTGTGGAGATCGCGAGGAGGCCAGACTCGACATTCAATTTTTCTCTCGTCGGAAATTCAAAGAGATGATTTATTTTACGATTGTTCTTTCTGGATTTTCTATCAAAAAAACAATTTGTCAAAGTTTTCTGTTAGCATTTCCTCTAGGAATTGCTCAATAAAGCCTTTTCACTGAATTTCCCGTCGATAGCGGGGGTAGAACTTTCTATTCGAAAAAAATCTGTCCGTGGGAGGAAACAAGTCGTAAAAAAAACGATGCGTAAAACGAAACGATAGGGAGACGTTAGGAGCAAGAGAAGGAGGGGGACATGGCGCTTGCCTTCCCTTGGCTGTCACGCAAGTCTGCTATATTCCCTCTAATTGAATCCGGTTAGATCGTTTATCCGATCCTTCGTTGTAGAGCTGTTGTTGTCGGAGAGTAACGTTGTGAGCAAGGAAATAAGAAAGGGTTGAAGCAAGTAATTGCGAGATCTACCATGCTTCTTGAACGGCATGGACACTCCGTCTCAATCCAGTGTATCTTGGAGTTGGGCGCTCCCGACTTTGCTGTTCAAAATCCAAAGCCCACGTTCGCCATGAGACAACTTCAAGAACTTTCTGGGAAGAGACTTATCAATCTTTTAGTACTGGCTACCAAGCGGTCAACACTCTTTCTCCTGTTCCCAGAGGTTCCTTGAGGCTGGACGAGGGAGTGCGGGGGTTTGTGTGTAGCTCTAGGTTTCTATGGCATACATACTGGAGTTGCTTGGCTTCGGAGGCGTAAACTCAGCGCCAGTAAGGCCAGCGGCAACGGCATCGTCAGCGTCAGCGAGGGTTTAAACAAGTATATATAGCCATAGTACAGCAAGGGGCTCACGATCTTATCAACTTAAACAAAGTCAAGATCCAGTTCCGCGCGCAAAGTTCCTCCTTCTGCCTCTACGATTTCCAGATACTCTTCATCGAGATTTTCTAGGGCATCACACGTTCCTGCGGTGGTATAGAGAATCTTGAACACTCGTCTGTCCCTTTTCTTTCTGCTGAGTGTCTGAATCATGCTCGCTTGCAATAGCCCGAGGATGGCGTTAACTTGGCTTTCTACCTCCGTGTCGTCTAATTGCTCGATGCCGTCGATGAATATCAGCATCATGCTTGGTGCTAGTGGGAGGAGCTGTCCGAGAATATGCAAGGCTTTGTCAAACGAATCTAAAGAACCGTTGAGTTTGGCGAACCGGGACTTGCCCTAATCATGTCTGGTTGTTACTTGTGCTGGGAAAAGATCGATTGTCTGGCGGATGAGCGAGTAGACAAGGTCGATGACCGCAAGTGCCGCTGGGCTGGTATCATCGTCATCTTCGCCCTCATGGTAGTTTGAGATGTCGCAGAAAAAGCAGAGAACGGGACATTTGAGGGTTAGAGCGATGGAGATGACCTTCCCTGTAATTTCGGATGTTGAAGATGGGTAGGTGTCTTCGAAAGGTCCTTGGACCCAAAGACTTTGGGAGGTGTCAGCTTGGCTCCAGTCTTGGATGCTCTCAAGCATGGATGAGTCGATGAACGAGATATCTGCGCTCAGGGTCTCTAGCGTGTCAAGTATTACGGATGTATGGTCCTCGAGGGTCCGTGACGACGTTTGAAGACTATTCTTCTTGTAGATTGTCTCTGATCCTGCAATTTGGTGATGCTTAATATGCGATTTCATGAATGAGATGGGGAAGACGTACTAGGACTCCTGGTGCGTTCTCGGCTGCGAGGATTTTCTTTCCTTTTAACAGCAAGGTTTCTTGCCGAAAACGGATTTTCTATCGTCAAATTAGTTGATGTTGTCCATGGTAGATATGATAAACGTCACCCTGCGGTTGAACGTCTGGAAGACGAAGTTCTGGGTTGAACCGCCAAGCTTCAGTGCTACTGCGTAGCATTCGAAGCATGCTTTGACCTATGTTTTGCCAGTCATCATTCTTCTGCTTCTCTTCTCGTAGCGAAGCACAGATCCTCGCATTCTGTTTGGCCATCTGGTCGACTACTAGCCTCAAATCTCGGAGCTCTGCCCGAGACTTCAGATTACCTTTCTTTTGTAACCATTCCGAGAGGCTTTTGATCTTGACGATTTGTTCCTCAAACTTATCGTAGAAACTCTCATTGAACGAGTTGAGTACTTTCTTCAGGGAATTAGACTGATACCATTCCATTGCTGACTTGAGAAAGTGAAAGATGTGTGAATAGAGGGTACCAATCGCTTGACGCATGTCTTCAACGTTCATGAGCTTGACATTGTCCACACAAAGATCGGTTTCGGAGCTAATATCATCCAGTGCTGTACCTAGACCCTCTGATATTCTTTGATGGTTGGCGGATGCCTAGGAAACAATGAGTGCTGTAAATGTAGAGTAACCGCACTTGAAATGTGGTGAAAGGGCGACATGGAATACCCACCTCGAGTAACGAAGTCAAAGCGCCGCAAAATATCGATAAGTACTGGTTTTGACTTGGAAGCATCTGTAACATGTTCGAGTGACCTTGTAGCGAATTGCAGAAAGAGCGAAACAGCTTCTGCGGCTTCCCGCCTATGAATCGGTCCTTCTCCTTCCATTTCTGTTCGACACTGCGAACAGCGGCGATGACGTCTCCGAGACCTGGCGGTTGTCCGCTTTGCCCTTCAACTTGCCATCTTACAGAAGTTGCTCCATCGGTTTTCTTCTTCCAGAACTTCCTGTTGCGCTTCGCAGTCTCTTCCTCACTCTCGGTCTTCAGGAAGTGTGAAAATGATTTCCATTGCTGCTCTAATATCTTGGCCTGATTGTCTAAATCGTCATTATCTGGATTCCTACGGAACAATCAGGGGGCTCCTCGCTGGAAGACACGTCGCAGGAGGTTCTAGATCTACCTACGCGCTTATATCGTCTTCGTCTTCATACCATCGGCGCCACGGTCGATTGAAACGCTTCTCCTCGCGCTCCGTGGCCTGGCCTAGATGAAGGGCAAGCGAGTTGTTAGGCTCATTCTCTGCAACGTCCTGGCTGAATCTTCGAATCAATTGCCTGGTTCCTTGTTGTATTTCTTCTTCCTCCTCCTTCGTCGCGATGCTCAAAGATGCCATTAGGAGTGCAGAGGAAGTCCAACGGTTACTTCAATCAGGCTTTCCTTTCAGCAACACGTAAAACAACAAAAGCATTAATATACTTTGCAGGATTCTAAAGGTTTGCTGGTTGAGTCTAGTTGGTCAGGCTGCTCTGTACGGCAGATCGTATCGTGCAAACTGAAATAACTCGGAACGTCGAACGTCGAACGTCGAACGTCAGGCGAGCGAAGCCGTGAACCCACCTCAAAATTCAAAACCCACCTCATAGATGTTAATGTTGGAAACAGGGAACAGTACTGTTACCCCTGTGGTTAGGAATCTCCGCATTGATCCGGCGCTAGTGAATGGGTATTTACCCTTCGCCCACTTCTTTCCTTCATCCTTCATCCCGTATGTTCAACCTACTAGATAGTTCAATATATATCTACATGCCTATCTGCCCTCTTGTCCTCGTATACCAAGAGTTAACTTGATGTTCATTGTAGTTAGTAATGTAAATTGTAGTACAATCTTTAGATCAATCTACACTGTGTAGAAGCATTGTTCTAGTATTGAGTGACACATTGGATATGGGCGAAAGCATGGGATGAGTGATGGGACATCGTGACTACGAGCGACACGACACTGTGAGTACAGACAACACAGTGGCTACGAGTGACACAGAGCAGAATACACATATCAGTGTGACTGCAGCGTGAGTATGAGCGACAAGCAGCAGAATACAAGAAGCAGAACACAAGGAGTAGAATACAAGAAGCAGAATACAAGAAGTAGAATACAAGAAGCAGAACACAAGAAGCAGAATACAAGAAGCAGAATGCAGAGAGCAGAACACAAGAAGCAGAATACAAGAAGCAGAACGCAGAGAGCAGAACACAAGAAGCAGAACACAAGAAGCAGAACATATGTATGAGCGACATCATGACTAAGATGACGCGATCTTGTGACTACAGACAACACGATGATTACAGACAACATGATGACTACAGACAACATGATGACTACAGACAACATGATGACTACAGACAACATAATGACTACAGACAACATAATGACTACAGACAACATAATGACTACAGACAACATAATGACTACAGACAACATAATGACTACAGGCAACACAATGATTACAGACAACATGAAACAGAATACATTGATATGACTGCAGCGTAAGTATGACTGGCAAGCAGCATAATACAGAGAGCAGAATACACGTACAAGCGACATCGTGACTAATATGACGCGATCTTGTGACTACGAGCAACATGATGACTACGAGCGACACAGAGCAGCATACACATGTCTGTATGAAGACTGATCGCAACAGATGCATAGTTTGTAGCTAAAGAATATAATGTCATTGTGTTGTAATGCATGTAAATCGTTTTCTCTCTTTATTTTCTTGATCTAGTAGATCGATGATCTGAGAATTCACTGACTGACACTTGAGATCATGTGCATTTACATTTCAATTTTGAGCGAGTCACATTGTGATCTTGCATCTTGCTTGAATTGACATCAGCATCATCATCACGACTCTGAAAACTTCATCAGCAATCTTCATATCAGTATGAACATGAAATATATAATCTTGAAAGTCAGTTTAAGACGTGATGAAATTGTAGTGCTGTAGAGTGTGAGCATCTCTGATATTTCATCAAGATGATGTTCATCTATCTCGTCGAAATATTAAAATGATGATGACAGATTTTCTTCTTCATCACTGAATTGAAATTTGTCAATGTCTTCAAATTCATTCAGAGCAGATGACATGAAGTTCAAACTGCAACTGAATGTTCTGAGTTCTATATCAGTTAGCAAATCAGATCGTGTCATAGTACATAAAGCTTCATACTGATATGAGACTTTCTCTTAATAGAAGATTTCTTCTTGATGTCAAGTTTCTTCTTGATGTCGAGTTTCTTCTTGATGTCAAGTTTCTTCTTGATGTCGAGTTTTTTCTTGATGTTGAGTTTTTTCTTGATATTGAGTTTCTTCTTGATGTTGAGTTTCTTCTTGATGTTGAGTTTCTTCTTGATGTTGAGTTTCTTGATAATGTCTTGAATTGAATATTTTGAATCACTATGCAAGACAGCTTCATCTTGTTTTTCAACAATGACATATATCTGATATGTTGATTCAAACAATCTCTTGAGATATGAAAGCAGTTCACTGATGCACACAGCATTCTGAGTCTTCACTGTCATGTGTATAATTTCACTTCTATCATTTTAGTCATTGACAAGATATGATTTGCAAAGTATATTTGTAAATGCATCAATATATCGTTTCATCTGAAACAAAAGACATTATTGAATAAAGTCATTCAGATCTTTGATCTGAACATTGACAACTGAAAATCAAGCATGATTTATTTAGAAAGTTAGTCAGTCTGTTGTTTCATACAGATATGAAGATTGATGTATGAAATACATTTCATTTTCACTTTTTACAAGCTACTGATTGTTGAGTGTCATCAATGAAATGTCATTTCATGATATAATATGTTTCAAACTGATAGCTTGCTGCAAAAGATTACACAATATGAGTCTTTGTAGTCTTGCTTGCTGCTGATAAATTTCAACTGATGAAGAGTTTGCTTGTTGAAATTGACTTCTATCGTGCAATCTTTGCTTGACAATGATCTAATTGTAAGAATCGAGTGACAAGCTGTGATTCAATGAAAGCTTGAGAATTTGATGATCAAGATGTTGAAGCAACAGAAGAAGAGTCAATAAATTCAATAAATTCAACGTGATGTAATCTGAAAGTCAAAGATGATTCAGAAGAGACATTTCGTGAGTTTGAATCATTGCATTCATGACAGAATTTGACGCTGAATGACAAGTTAACATGAGAGTCATCTGTTTTGAAGCAATACTGTCTGATCATATTGATACAAGTGCAACGTATGATGTTTTTTCACTTCATATGAATCATTGAGAATTAACAAGATTACATATACAACAGAGTCATAGCTAATGTGACACACGCTGAGCAGCAACTTTCTTGTTTAGTCTATGACATATTCAATTGCTTATTATCTTTGTTGATTTCAAGCTTTTACTGTACATCGTCATTTGAATGTGCTGTTTCATGCATGTCAAATAAACTATCTGATGCAATGTGATGATAGACTAACTCTCTCAAGCAAAGATATTTCTGATAGTGCAATTGATTACGATGTGCAAATCTCTTCTCAAAGTTAATGTTCAGCTGCTTTGTATTAATATGAAGATCAGTTATGACTTTCAAACATCAATCAAGAACATCGACAGATAAATACTCATCAATCACTGTCATTCATTAGCATGATACATCAAGCAGATTAAGACAAGAACATATTATATTTTTTTACATCTGTTGATAATTCATCAAGCAGAGTTGAATCAGATCAAAGAACTAAATCTGAAATCTGTTTTGAATGATGATAGAAAATTCATGATTGATCTGAAACGCAGTTGAATCAATTCTTTTGTCAACGAATCTTATGATAGTTTCAGCTTTTAACATATGAATACACTTTTCGACGTAGTATAAGCATGTAAATAGCACGAAGACAAATGCAATCTGCTGATGACTTAGAATCAAAGCTGTTTTCTTCACGAAGATTGTGAAAGTATATCTATGCTCATATTAGTATGAAGATGAATTGCTGTTGAGTAAATAACATACACATCAACGATAAATCAACATTTTATTTAGCTGATTTCATCAAGATTCAATACGTTGATTCTTAGTGCTTGTTTCATAGAAAAAGCAGTTCTTGAAGAGAATATTTGATTCATGATCTCAACGAAGACAATGATGTGCAACAGCAAGCAAGTCTGTTTTCACTTCTTGATCAAATCTTATAACTTTCAAAATCTTGTCTGTCTTCTTTGTTAAATCTAGAAACTGTCGAAGACAGCTTATATTGATATGAGTTGATATCTCAACATAGATTCAGACAATATATCAAAAGTATGCATTAATGATTTCATATATCTTGAATTCAAACATGTTCAGTTTGCAATAATCATTGATTGATCATATGAAGTTGAAATCTGAAACAATGTATTCATCTCAAGTTCGTTGCAAGTCATATTTTTGTTGAACAACATCATCAGAATTCAAGATCTTAATCAAATCATAGAGTTAAGTGCTATAATGTATTAGTAAAGCAAGACAACATGTTGAAGACGTGAGTGATTGTGATATTAGATGATCTTGCTCTCAGAAATGAGCATGAAGCATATTTCGCTCATAATTCTCAATGATTTTCTTTCAAAGTTCAACTTCTACAATAAACAGCATTTCTGCATCTGCTATTTCTTTATTGATCAAATCAACATGATTCTTCAATTTCAGCTTCTTTTATATGCATATGAGAAAGAATCGTGTGATTTTAGAATCTTCATTCTCAAGAATTTGAAATATATTCTTGTCAGACAGATGAAGTAAATAGAGTTCTCTGATTCAATCATGAAACTCATCACTTGTGTTCGCTTGAGTATTCTTGATTATCTGTCATGTGCAAAGTTGATTGTGCAGAGTTTGTTGAGTTATGTTGACATGATATTCATCTTGTAGAATTTAATGAATATCTGATATCTTAACATCATTATGAGATAGTTCAAGAATTCTTTTCTTGTGATTTTCAAAAGAAATAACTAATCAAGACATAATAAGATTGAGTATCATTGTATGTATCATAGAATATTGTTTTTTGAAATTTGTTAAGAGCTTCATCAAATTTAATGATGAATCTTTTAAAAGTGCAAAATAAGAATCAGAATTGTAAAATCAATCTTGCTGTCTCTTCAGTGCTTCATATGTAGTATATTCAATGTCTTGTATGTAACTTACTAAATAGATTACATATAATACATATGAAGCACTGAGTAGATCACATATGAGACATTGAATAAATCACACATATGAAGCATCAAATTTATCACATATTAAACACTGAATATACTACATATGAAGTACTGAAGAAGCAGCGAGATTGATTTTACAACTCTGATTCTTATTTTGCACTTTTAAAAGATTCATCATTAAATTTAATGAAGCTCTCAACAAATTTCAAAAAACAATATTCTATGATACATACAACGATACTGATCAGCTAGATAAGATAGTCATCTTCATATATGTATAAAGATGAAGTCACATGATATGTCACATGCTCTTTACACGTCTTTAGTAATTGACATTAGATTTTACGTTGATTATTGTACAGACATTCTTCGATTTCTGCAATGTTCAAACATTTTCTTCATCTGATAAATTCTTTCTGTTCTCTTCATTTGATAGATTCTTCTTGTTCTCTTCATCTGATCAATTCTTCTTGACTCTAGAAAGCTTAAACAAACACATTGTCTTATTCTGATTGATCTTCATTGTCATATTCTGACTGATCTTCTTTGTTTTATTCTGACTGTCTGTAAACACAATATCACTTTCATTCTGAGATTTCATAGTTCTAAACTTCTCATTCAAATCTTCTTGAGTAATCTTTGCAGCATCTTTGCACTTCTTGACTTCTTAATTTTGCTTAGCTTTCTTAATTAGCTTTCTCACTTTCTTTCTGAAGATGTTATGTATTTCAATCTTTGTTTGAATCTTCGTACATTTCTGCTTAGATTTGATGATACTAATCTCATATTAGTATGAGAATGACATATGATATCAATTTGCTTATTGAGTTGTGTTGAAGAAAAAACTTGCATATTCTTTCTCATCTATCGTCATTTATTGCTGAATGATTAATGTCATTTTGAGAGAAATGACATTGTAAACAATATGCAACGTTATTCTAATGTAAGTTGCATTCATCTCAAATCGAGTCTGACATAGTAGAATCAGTGCTCACTTCAAGATTTTGACATCATTCAGATTCATATCAATATAGATCTTATCAAGATCTAGATTCAGCATCATTTGAATATTTAACTTTTCTTGATCATAACGTTTCTGCTTCATTACTGTCTTTTTCTTCAATAAAGTTCTTAAATGTTTAAAAATAGTCAACATCAATTGATATGTCTTTTCATTCTCTTTCTTCAATTCAACATCATCATTCTCATATTCAGAGTCTTTCTCTTCTTTCAACGAAACTACTGTAATGTCATCATCGAAAGAAGAGTCGAGATTTGCATCATTAACATACTTTGACTTCAAGACATTGAACTGTCTTTTTCGTTTCTTCTGCTTATTCGACAAGAGATCTGCATAATTCTCATCTTGTCTGTATTTATTTCAGATATTTGCAGACTTTAGTATCTTGCAATCAAAGCGAGTGATGACTATTTGATTAAAAAATTCAGACTGATTAGAAGAATTCTTCATATTCATATAAAGATTCAAAGTTTCTGCAACTATTTGAGTCAACACTTGTTTCAAATCTTCATCTGATTCATGATCAAGCATATTAGTTGAAATATCATTCGCAAGTTTTTCTCGAAGAGCATATGCTTCTGAACTGTCTTGAATTTTGCAAACATTCTCATTGACTGCATTCAGAAGCATAATCAGAAGTTCTTTGATGATTGAATCATTCGCTCAAGTCGCTAGTTCTGATTGAACTTTCTTCATGATCTTGAAATTCTTATACTGATCATGACTGTTAAGAACTTTGATTCAAATAATTGTCACATTTAGTGATTGAAATATCTGTATTCAGTTAGCACAGTCTTCATACTGATATGAAAGTGTAACTTGCTCTCAGAACACACTCTCATGTCTGAATCTCTGCAGCAGTGTTCACTGTTAACGCTGCAATCAAAATTCATGAGCAACGAGAATCAAGATTTAAATTCTGAGCATTAACAGCATACATGATGATAAGAATGACAACATCAATCTCAACATTATTAAAGTCATTGATTATCTTTTTTCGCTCTTTTGCTGTGAGATATGCAGCTAAAATCTTGATAGAAATATGAAGATGATTCAACACACGCTCATAAAATCATGTCATCAATGATGTGTCTTTCATAACTATGACTTTTTGTACTGTTTCAGAGATTGCGATTGAGAGAACATAGTCACGAACCTGACTGAAAATGTATCTCAACGTTGATGATTCATGAATTAAATACTTAATTTTCTTCAATCTGATGATAAACTGACTGTTATCAGATTTGAGAATGCGTGAAATAAGTCATCTGACATTGAATTCAGATGAATTGAACTGAGTCATGTTCTTCACATTCATTGATAGTTTGAATGTTCACATGATCAAGTCTAGTCTGCTTAATTGAGTCGATGTGAACTCAATACATAACTGTCAAAACAAATCAGCAACAGATGAAAAGAACTTTCTTTTGACTTTCACTTAATCAATCAAATCTTGTTCTGTAATTCTCAGTAGTCAGTTCTTAAAAACTGTTGAGAGAGATCTTGAGTAGTCTGTATCAGTCTGAGTTCATATTGATATGAAGTCAACTCATCTGATTACAGCTCAATGATGTCATTGCATTTCTGACTTCTCATTTTGAGCATATTTCATGTTCACAGTTTTGACAACATGTGATGACATCATTGAGATCAAGAAGATTTTAGCTTCTTGCTTGTTTTGAATTAGAACGAATGCAGTAAAGCGACGTATTGAAATCAGATTGTTGATATATGAAAAATAGTCTCATATAACATCAAGATGCTCACTGATGATAATGCGCTTCACACTAAGTTTTTACATCAGTATTATGATGTCATAATCAGACTGTGACTTACATGACTGAATGTAATATACAAAGATGTAGTACTTTGTCATTCATGTCGTTCACTTCAGAAAGCTTTGTCAGTTCTTTCATCAGTACTGTTGATAGAAATTTCTCATTTGAATTCTTTTTAAGAATTTCTATTTCAATTCTTGCTCACAGAATAGCAAGTAGTTTTCTGATGTTCTGAAATACATATGAGCAGAGCTTCATATTGATACAAAGATTTACTAATCAACAGATTGTTGATGAATGATGTAGCTGTGAGAAATCAATGATACTCACAGCTAAGCAGATTGACAGAGAGATGTGTCTTGATATCAGAATTTTGTAGACGATGTTCTTCATTCATCAGAACAAGAAAAAATCTGTCAGTTCAGTTTGACACATAAATAATATTTTCTATCTTTGCTTCTTCTTTATTTCTAATCACTTTTGTCTTCAACTTTAGAATGCAACTATGTCAAATGTCGTAGCTAGTTAAAAGAACAGTTTTGAAAGTCTTATAATCAATTTGATTTCACATGTATTTGATCTTTAAAGATCATGTGATGAAGTCATATGAATTGTTTCTTACTGTCATGCTGAAAATTCAGTTTAGCTTTGATTGAAAAGATTCTTCTGATGACTTATTTTCGTAAACAATCATGATATGTAAATCAGAAAAGAACTTTTCTCTCATTTGATATCATTGATTCAAGACTATCTTGAATGAACATAACAGTAAGATTGACTTGTGCTTCTTCATATTCATATGAAATCAGTTGTTCACAAGAGTTAGAAAAAGATATGCTGTAAAGATTTTTCTCAATCTCATAGTATCACAGATGAATTCTTCAAAGATTTGAGACTCTTCTATTGCAGACTGATCTGTAACTTGATCATTGAGAGAATAATCTTTGACTTCAAAAGATGATGAAATAAAGTCAAGAATTTGCTGTAGCATGAAGACAATGTCAATGATCTGTGAATCAAGAAATTCGAACTTGAATTTAATCAATGTGCACATGCTCTTGTTGAGCAATTTCTTGCTATTATGTCTTGATGTGATGATCATTTCAAGAAGTCTCTTACAGAGTTTTATCATGAGATCGACTTGCATTTCGTTTCTCATGAAAGCAGCTTGAACACTAAAATACTTTTTAGTGTTCTCAATTTCTGCTAGCTAATATAAGAGATCAGTCTTCATATTAATTTGAGAAAAGTTCTTGAGATAAACACATACATCAACAGTCATATCAGCTTGATGCTTCTTTCTCTTAACATTTTTGAGAGTCTGAATCTGAGCTAAAGTGACATGCTTCAGTTTCTGAATTACGTTGATTGATTTAAATTGATTGACACATATAGTGTCAATCGTTGCTCATTGTCAACGAAGAAGTTCTGTTGAATTTCTGATATTAATGTTCAAATACATCTTCTGAAAATGAGTAGAATTCTTGATGAAAACATCTTATCATGTTTCAAAGATGATTCATTTTGATTCACTTGAAGAAAGCATGATCTTCTGTCTCTTCAATTGTTCTTTCTGAGCTTTCGTAATATCATTTAGCGTAGTCTTTGTCATGACTGAATCAGTCAATGCATTCTTCATATCAATATGAGAATTCTGCTTCTTAAAGACAATGTTCTCAATGATATTTACTTTGATAATCTTTGCAATCACTAATGAAGCATCTTCGTACTCAAAGAAATAGTCATTCATGCTCATCATCTTTAAAGTATAGACAAATGCAATCTTAATCTTTGCAGATAGTCTCTTCAGTCAGTTGAGTATGACTGTTCAGAACATAGTTGAATTTTTCGAGAGAATCTTTTTCATATCATTGATACATTGAAACAAAACACTAGAAAAGTTCAGTCTCAAGACTGAAAGTGTCAGCTGTCAATAAATCTCATCTCTTCACTGCTTATCATTAACGTAGTGACGAGAATTGATATTTGAAATGCAGTTCTTTGACATGATGAGAAGATTCACATCAATATACTCATTAATGTGCTCATTCAGCTCTTTGATATATCTTGTGATTCAATTCTTGTTTCATACTAGTATGAAAGACATTGCAGATATAGCGAGAGATATAGCGAGAGATTGATCATCATTATTCTGTGACTTGAAGTAATTTGAATCACACATTCAGTTCAACTTGTGAATCTTTAATATCGTCTTCAAAGAATATGAATTGACTATTTTTGATTCAAATGCAAATATGAATCGCGATGATGAGAACAAACTTGATAAAGACTGAAAGAAACTATGTATTCTGTTGATGATTTTCAAAAAATGCTTCTCTTTAAAAAGTTTCAGATGTGAGATTTTTGAAACATTCTGAAGATTGAAAACAGAAATTTTCTGATTTCAAATCGCTGCAAGCTTGAAGATGATCATTTTCTGTCGTTGTTCTGCTTCATTTATTCTAAGATTCACTGTTTTCATATTCTCATACGTGTATAGAAAGAGACTGACTAGAATCTGTGCAAGTTCAACTTGCTTGAGCATATTTTGTGACGAGAGAAGTTTCATCTTCTTTCAAACTGTTGTCAATGACTTTAATGAGTATTCTCTCTGCTTCATGATTGCTTTCTGAGTATTCTTGACTATCAATGTAATTCTAGCTTCAACACTTATGTTCTTGTATAGCTCTTAAGACTTAATCTGTTAGAGATCAGCATAGAGCGAGTCAATATGAGTGTCATTTAACTAGAAGATAAATGCTAAGAAAGAAAGATAGCTACAGAAAAGAAGTTGACTACATATGTGTGTTTCTCAGTCAACGCTAGACTCAATAAAAACTAGTCAAGATGACGAAGTGAGAATAAATTTGACAAGACTAGAAGATTGAGTCTGACAAGACTAGAATCGTGACATTACTCTCTCTCTTCAATGATTCATGTTTGCATAAATGTATTTTCTGCTCGATTCAATTGATTGCTCAATCATGATTTCACAGACTCAGACTCATTAAATTCTAATTGACTGAATAGTTGAAAACGCTTCTAGCGCAATTTGTTCGAATATTGAATATGAAAATCATCAACTATCTTCTGAGCATTCATAAATTCATCATCATCAGCGTTGTATCAATTGAGATCATTGTCATAGTCATTTCATTTGACTTTATACTGAAGTCGTCTTCGATATCAACGAAAATTCAATATATCGTCGATTTCTCATTCGTCTTCGTCGTTTGTCATTATTGACTCAAGAAACTCGTTCTTTTGATCAGACAAGAAGTCATTGATGACGAAATGAAGCAGATCAGAGTGAAATACATCATGAACATGCATAGTCTTTGATAATTTCAGCTTATATGATGAGTCAACAAGATCTAGATTGATGAAGAAATCGAGCATTTTATCGTCTAGCTTCTTGAAAGATCTCGCTGTAACAATGTTTCGTTCGTTCAGAAACATCTTTGATTCAATCTCATAATTAACTTCTTTTCTATGCTTATTAGCTTGTTAAATCATTTGTTTTCTTGTTTTGACTAAAGATTCGCAAGCAAACGTCAAGATCTTGTTCATATGTTCAGATATATTCTCGACTTTAGTTGCTTGCAAGCATTCACGAAAGCTTTCATATTCAATTGTATCAAGTTCGAAGCTCATATGAGAATGAAAGTCTTTGTTTAGAAAGAAAGAGATCAAGAAGATGATTGAGAACAGAGCATTATTGTTGACAAACTTAATCATGAATAGTAGCTTAGCTCAGTCATTCTGCATATACAAACAGAAGAATTGAAGATATTTTTCAATGTTCTGATTGATTCATTCACTTTGATCGTTGATTTGAGAATGATAGACAGTGAATAGTTTAAGATTAATGCTCAGTCTTTTGCAAAGAAACTTTCATAGAATGAAGATAAATTGAGAGTCTTGATTTGAAACAATGAAATTGAGTAAATCATGTATTTGATATATTCACTGAAGCATTAGCTCAGCTGTTTTTTCTGCTGTGATTTCTTCATCATCAGTAGAACAAGAAATATAGTGTCGTTTCTTTAACAGTTTACATATCACTGTTAGTATGATGTTTTTGTCTTCAGAAGAAAGTAGATTGATGATGAAATTCATGACTATGTTTTTTCATCACTGTTCAAATATGAATAGAGAATGTAGTAATTCATTGAATTTGTTACAATTCTAGTCTTCGTCTATTCTTCGTCTAATCTTCGTCTGATTTCATTCTAATCAAGTCTAGCACAGAGCTGAGAAACACACATATAAGAATCGAGTTCTTTTCTGTAGATACTTTTCTTTCTTAGCATTTATCTATTAGTTAAATGACATCTCTATGACTCGCTCTAGATCAACTTCTAACAGTAAATAAATGCTAATCAACTACTCTGCTATCGACGTGTAGATGATACGAAATAATCTACTTTTATTCAGAAAATTCGCAAGAAATTCTTTGAATTACTTTCATCAAAACACACATTCAAATTTACTCAAATTTATCAAATCAATCACTCAATCAAATCTATCTATCTATCTTTCTCACAATGACACGCGACTTTGAATCAGTCGAGTCACAAACAGCTCGTCTGCTTAGAAGCACTGCTAGCAGACGCGTTTTCATTATTTCTTTTGATGTTTCAGCTGAGTCTCAGAATGTCACTATCTCATGAAACATCAACACGAGTCAACAACTTCGTCAATGAGCTCATGATCAGTTGAACGAGATCATCAAGATGTTGATTGAGCTAAGAAATCAACGAGACATGACTTTGAAACTGAACGAGCAGTGAATCGTTGTTCAAGTCGAACATGACAAGAGATTGAATCAACTAGAGATCAAACAGATGATCATAAACACTCTAGAAGAGACAAACAAACGCTATTGAGAGAAGATGTTGAATCTCAAGAATAAACTCAAAGAAGTATCACATTCAGCGAATCAGTCTCGATCTCGTCAGTCTACTGAATCTCTATCTCGTCAATTTATCGAGAATCATACTCGACGTGAGTCGTTCACTCTATTCAATAATGATCATCACAAGTCTTTCAAGTTTTTGAACTCATCTGTATTCATTGATGAAGATGAATCAACATGAAATAGCTGAAGAATCAAGATGAACGACAAGCTTCAGACAAATGTCAATCACTTCAATAATGAGAATATCTGTATTGTTTATGTGATATCTAGACTAGAAGATGATGCTGCTGAGCATATCTTCGCTTGACGTTGTCATGATGCTTTGCATTTTTACATCTCGATCTACGAGCTATTTGAGCATCTGAAAGAAATATACAATGATCAGAATAAGAATCGAAAGTGTCGTTGCAAGTACAATGCTCTGAGACAAGCAGAAAAGTCTTTCAATGTCTTCTACTTCAACTTTATGAAGCTATTCAGCTATCTAGAATACGACGATTGCATTCTGATAAACGATCTTCAGAATAAGATCAACAATCGCTTGCAGAATGCTTTATTAATTTGTTTGAAAGATTTTACCACTCTACATCGTCTCAAGAGCTTTCTTCAGAATGTGAATAATAGACAGCGAGTCAATTATCAGCTTCGAAGCGAACGTTGCATGATCATCATCAAAGTCATCGTCACATCTGAAAAGCGCGCTACTCTTCTGTCAGCAGTGACGACTTCGATAATCAAATATATCAAGTCGACTATCTTTTCTACATCTGAGTCAGTCAGATCGTCTATCGTTTGTTATATTTGCAAGATCTCGAGTCACTTGTCAAAGAACTGTTCTCAGAACAAAGTTGATACTTCTGCTTCTCAAGCTTTCATCTCTCGCCTACATGAAATCATCATTTCGAAGAATAAAGAGAATGAGAAAATGTCTTCTTTCAAAGATAGCGAGACAAAAAACTAGAGACTTTCATCAAAGACGCAATGAAAAATGTGTTAATTTCTTCAACGATGAGCATGTCAGATGATTCTTTTGCTTCTGAATCTTTGATTACTGAATGTGTACTTTCTAGCAATGAAATTAGTTACTCATTGAAGTCATTGATAGACATCAAAGTTGCTGACTATTCATTCATTGATAAAGTGATCGCGCAGATTGTTTGTGATCAGTTGCAAATCGAGTTTCTGACTTTGATCAAAGCGAAGTCAATTCAAGAATTTGATGATCATTATGCTAAGAAACTCATTACTCATGTCATTTATTTGAATCTGACTGTTCAAGATCATACAATTGACACAGCTTCTATGTTGATCATTTGATTAAATCAACATCAAATGATTCTCAAAAAAATATGAATGAACAAAATTGATCTAGTAATAGATATGCAAATCGATTTTCTTCGATTTTCGAATTTCATTTCTAGTCAGAAATCGATTGTTCTACTCTCAAGTCATAGAACAATCACGAAACAGAAGAGCTTGACTTTTACTCATATACTGAGAAGATTCTTCACTTTCGTTACTTCTCAACTCAGTCAGAAATCATTCTCTTTCGATCAGTCAAAAGAGAAGTTCATTAAAATGATCAAACAGTCAAAATCGTTCAAAGCAGTTTCGTCTAGCGTCAACTTTAAATCGACGTTCAGTCTGAAATCAGCTTTCAATTCAATCAACATATTCATGATAGAGACAGCTGCATATAAAATGTTAGTCAAACGATCAGACATCAAGATCTTTGCTGTTATCATCTTGAAAATCGATTGACTCATAACTACAGTCAAAAACAAGTCTGAAGAAGTGAATTTGCATGAGCTTTCTCACGCTAAAGTTCTCGAGCAAGTCAAGATCAAGCTTCTCTCTGAATATCACGACTATCTAGACATCTTCGATCGAGCAATGATCAATCAGCTATCATTGCATCGTTTCTACGATCACAAAATTGAGTTGATCGATGAAGAAATGTTTTCGCGAAGCAGATTATATCAGATGTTCGATCACAAGCTTCAGAAGATAAAGAAGTATCTGATCAAACATCTGAACAAAGAGTTCATTTTCTTTAGCTTCGCATCATACGTCTCGCTCATCTTGTTTGCTGAAAAGAAAGACGAAAGTCTGCGTTTCTGCATTGATTACAGAAAGCTCAATGCTTTGATCAAACGAAATTGCTACTCTTTGTCATTGATAGACGAGACTTTCGCTCGTATACAAGAAAGCAAGTATCTGATTCGATTGAACATCATTGTCACGTTCAACAAGCTACGCATGCACTCAGATAGCGAAGATTTGACTATCTTCATTATCTTCTTCGACTCATACAAATATCATGTAATGCTCTTCAAATTAATCAACGAATCAACGTTCTATCAACACTATATGAACGATGTGTTGTTTGAATATCTACATCAGTTTTGTCAGATCTATCTAGATGACATTATCATTTACAGCAAGATCTTGAAGAAACACAAGCGACATGTACGATTGATTTTGAATAGACTACGAGAAGCTGATCTACAGATAGACATCAATAAATGCAAGTTTCATGTTCAAAAAACCATCTTTTTAGAACTTTTGATGTCAATCGAGAGACTTAAGATGAATTCACGAAAGATGCAAGCAGTCATTGATTGATTTACACTCAATAATCTCACTCAGATGCAGTTCTTCATTGACTTCTGCAACTTCTATCAACGCTTCATCAAGAACTTTTCGAAGATTGTTCGTTCAATGATTCAACTCACTCAAAAGAAGATCATATTTGAATGAAATGAAGTCTGTCAGATCGTCTTCGATCATATGAAGAGATGTATGATCGAGACTTCTATACTACGTCACTTTGATCAAACTCGTGAGACTATTCTTGAAATCAACTCATTCGACTACGTCAACGATGAAGTTCTGTCTCAATATGATGATGAAGATGTTCTACATTCGATTGTCTTCTATAGCAAGAACATGTCTTCTGCTGAATGCAATTACGAGATATATGATAAAGAACTTCTGATCATCATTCGAGCATTTGAACACTGACGACTCGAACTGAAGCTAACTGACATTTCTATCAAGATGTTCATCGATCATCAAGCGCTCATTTCATTGATGAAAGATAAAAAGCTGAGCAGACATCAGATGCGCTGAATTCAGAAGCTAGCTGACTTCAACTTCAAGATAATGTATCGATCTGACAAACAGAACATTAAGATCGATGCATTAACTCGTCGAGCTGACTTCGTGTCTAGAGATCTCGACGATGAACGCGTTTGATATCAAAGAACTACTATTCTGACATCGAATTGAATGAAGATCGCTAATCTAAAGAAGAATAATGATCAATCAATCTATAAACAGATTCTTGAGACTAATGAGATCGACGAGAATTGTACGCTACTTCGCGAAGCAATAGCAAGAGACGAGACACAATATGAAGATATCAAATTGAAGAATTGTTGAACTCAGAATGAAATCTTGTATCATGATAGTCAGCTATGAGTTTCGTTCAACGAGCTTCTACAAATGAATCTGATTCGTGAGATACATGATCAATCGTCGATTGATCATTCTGAAATTCTTAGAACAGTGAAGATCATAAAGTGAAATTACTATTGATCTTCTATGCGAAAAACGATAGATCAATATATTCGAAACTGCTACGTATGTCAACGTTCAAAGACATCAAGAAATAAATCAAACAACTTGCTTCAATCTCTATCTATATCTGAACAGCGATGACAAGACATAGCAATGAACTTCATTATCAATCTATCTGATTCGTACGATTACAACGCTATTCTGACTGTCATCTGCAGATTATCAAAAGAAAGACATTATATCTCTTGCATCATTGATGATGAAGATATCACAGCTGAAAAGACAGCTAAAATGCTGATTCAATGAGTATATTGAACTCATGATTTATCAAGCTTCATAGTATCTGATCGAGGTTTGCAATTCATCTCTATACTATGAAAGTTTCTTTACAAACGACTGAGCATTTTTCTTCGATTGTTCATCATCTATCATCTTCAGATCGATGATCAAAGCAAACGAGTCAATCAGAACATCAAGCGATATCTTCGATTCTTCTGTTCGTATATGCAGAACGACTGATTTAAGTGACTATTCATGATCAAGTTTGTCGACAATAACGTCTTATCTTCAGTCATCTTCTTGATCTTCTTCTTCATGAACAAGAGCTTTCATCCTCGTATGAGCTTCGACTCTGACATCATCGAGTATGAAAGCACTCGCGAACGTCTGCAGATCGATCAAGTCAAGAATATATCTGAACAAATGAACAAGACATTGATCTTCGCTCGTGAAGCTCTGATCAAAACACGAGAACAAATGATGAATCAAGCTAACAAGCATAGAAAGAAAGTCAATTACAAGATCGAATCAAAGATGTTTCTGAACAAACGAAACATCGTTACAGCGAGATCTTTCAAAAAATTGAATGACAAGATGCTCGACTCATTTCAGATCACTGAGTCTGTTGACTCATTCTATAAGTTGAAACTATCAAAGACTATGCATATACACGACGTATTTCATTCAGAACTTCTTCGTTCTGCCGTCGATGATTCTCTGTCTGATCAAAAGAATGAATCTTCGAGATCAATAGTGATAAACGATGAAGACGAATGAAAAATCGACGATATATTGAACTTTCAATGATATCGAAGACGACTTCAATATCGAGTCAAATGAAAGAGCTATGACAACGATCTCAACTGATATAACGCTGACGACGACGAATTTATGAACGCTCAAGAGATGATTGATGACTTTCATATCAAATATTCAAGAAAAGCGCACTAAGAAACAACATTCATGCGAACATGAATAGTCAAGAAAAGAAGATAATGTTACGATTCTAGTCTTCATCTATTCTTCGTCTGATTTCATTCTAATCGAACCTAGCGAAAATCTGATCTAGAGATGATATCATTGAGACTCTGCATCATATGTGTAAGACGTCAACTCAATCGAGCCTAGCACAGAGCTGAGAAACACACATATAAGAATCGAGTTCTTTTCTGTAGATACTTTTCTTTCTTAGCATTTATCTATTAGTTAAATGACATCTCTATGACTCGCTCTAGATCGATCTCTAACAAGTAGTTCTTTGATATCAAATGCATTCATCGTCGAAATTTCTAGACACGAAGTTAGCTTGACGAGTTAATGCATCAATCTTAATGTTCTGTTTGTCAGATCGATACATTATCTTGAAGTTGAAATCAGCTAGCTTCTGAACTCAGCGCATCTGATGTCTGCTCAGCTCTTTATCTTTCATCAATGAAATGAGCGCTTGATGATTGATGAACATCTTGATAGAAATGTCAGTTAGCTTCAGTTTGAGTCGTCAGTGTTCAAATGCTCAAATGATGATCAGAAGTTCTTTATCATATATCTTGTAATTGCATTCAGCAGAAGACATGTTCTTGCTATAGAAGACAATCGAATGTAGAACATCTTCATCATCATATTGAGACAGAACTTCATCGTTGACGTAGTTGAATGAGTCAATTTCAAGAATAGTCTCACGAGTTTGATCAAAGTGACGTAGTATAGAAGTCTCGATCATACATCTCTTCATATGATCGAAAACGATCTGACAGACTTCATTTCATTCAAATATGATCTTCTTTTGAGTGAGTTGAATCATTGAACGAACAATCTTCGAAAAGTTCTTGATGAAGCGTTGATAAAAGTTGCAGAAGTCAATGAAGAACTGCATCTGAGTGAGATTATTGAATGTAGATCAATCAACGACTGCTTGCATCTTTCGTGAATTCATCTTAAGTTTCTCGATTGACATCAAAAGTTCTAAAAAGATGATTTTCTGAACATGAAACTTGCATTTATTGATGTCTATCTGTAGATCAGCTTCTCGTAGTCTATTCAAAATCAATCATACATGTCGCTTGTGTTTCTTCAAGATCTTGCTGTAGATGATAATGTCATCTAGATAGATCTGACAAAACTGATGTAGATATTCAAACAACACGTCGTTCATATAATGTTGATAGAACGTTGATTCGTTGATTAATTTGAAGAGCATTACATGATATTTGTATGAGTCGAAGAAGATAATGAAGATAGTCAAATCTTCGCTATCTGAGTGCATGCGTAGCTTGTTGAACGCGACAATGATGTTCAATCGAGTCAGATACTTGCTTTCTTGTATACAAGCGAAAGTCTCGTCTATCAATGACAAAGAGTAGTGATCTCGTTTGATCAAAGCATTGAGCTTTCTGTAATCGATGCAGAAACGCAGACTTTCGTCTTTCTTTTCAGCGAACAAGATGAGCGAGACGTATGATGCAAAGCTGAAGAAAATGAACTCTTTGTTCAGATGTTCAATCAGATACTTCTTTATCTTCTGAAGCTTGTGATTGAACATCTGATATAGTCTGCTTCGCGAAGACATTTCTTCATCGATCAACTCAATTTTGTGATCGTAGAAACGATGCGATGATAGTTGATTGATCATTGCTCAATCGAAGATGTCTAGATAATTGTGATATTCAAAGAAGAGCTTGATCTTGACTTGCTTGAGAGTTTCAGCGTGAAAAAGCTCATGCAGATTCACTTCTTCAGACTTGTTTTCAACTGTAGTTATGAGTCGATCGATTTTCAAGACGATAACAGCAAAGATCTTGATATCTGATCATTTGACTAACATTCTATATGCAGCTGTCTCTATCATGAATATGTTGATTGAACTGAAAGTCGATTTCAGACTGAACGTCGATTTAAAGTTGATGCTAGACGAAACTGCTTCAAGCGATTTTGACTGTTTGATCGTTTTAATGAACTTCTCTTTTGACTGATCGAAAGAGAGTGATTTCTGACTGAGTTGAGAGATAACGAAAGTGAAGAATCTTCTCAGTATATGAGTAAAAGTCAAGCTCTTCTGTTTCGTGATTGTTCTATGACTTGAGAGTAGAACAATCGATTTCTGACTAGAAGTGAAATTCGAAAATCAAAGAAAATCGATTTGCATATCTATTACTAGATCAATTTTGTTCATTCATGTTTTTTCAAGAATCATTTGATGTTGATCTAATCGAATGATCAACATAAAAGCTGTGTCAATCGTATGATCTTGAACAGTCAGATTCAAATAAATGACATGAGTAATGAGTTTCTTAGCATAATGATTGTCAAATTCTCGAATTGACTTTGCTTTGATCAAAGTCAGAGACTTGATTTGCAACTGATCACAAACAATCTGCGCGATCACTTCATCAATGAATGAATAGTCAGCAGCTTCGATGTCTATCAATGACTTCAATGAGTAACTAATTTCATTGCTAAAAAGTACATATTCAGTAATCAAAGATTCAGAAGCAAAAGAATCATCTGACATGCTCATCGTTGAAGAAATTAACACATTTTTCATTGCGTCTTTGATGAAAGTCTCTAGTTTTTTGTCTTGCTATCTTTGAAAGAAGACATTTTCTCATTCTCTTTATTCTTCGAAATGATGATTTCATGTAGATGAGAGATGAAAGCTTGAGAAGCAGAAGTGTCAACTTTGTTCTGAGAACAGTTCTTTGACAAGTGACTCGAGATCTTGCAAATATAGCAAACGATAGACGATCTGACTGACTCAGATGTAGAAAAGATAGTCGACTTGATATATTTGATTATCGAAGTCGTCACTGCTGACAGAAGAGTAGCGCGCTTTTCAGATGTGACGATGACTTTGACGATGATCATGCAACGTTCGCTTCGAAGCTGATAATTGACTCGCTGTCTATTATTCACATTCTGAAGAAAGCTCTTGAGACGATGTAGAGTGATAAAATCTTTCAAACAAATTAATAAAGCATTCTGCAAGCGATTGTTGATCTTATTCTGAAGATCGTTTATCAGAATGCAATCGTCGTATTCTAGATAGCTGAATAGCTTCATAAAGTTGAAGTAGAAGACATTGAAAGACTTTTCTGCTTGTCTCAGAGCATTGTACTTGCAACGACACTTTCGATTCTTATTCTGATCATCGTATATTTCTTTCAGATGCTCAAATAGCTCGTAGATCGAGATGTAAGAATGCGAAGCATCATGACGACGTTGAACGAAGATATGCTCAGCAGCATCATCTTCTAGTCTAGATATCACATAAACAATACAGATATTCTCATTATTGAAGTGATTGACATTTGCCTGAAGCTTGTCGTTCATCTTAATTCTTCAGCTATTTCATGTTAATTCATCTTCGTCGATGAATACAGATGAGTTCGAAAACTTGAAAGACTTGTGATGATCATTATCGAATAGAGTGAACGACTCACGTCAAGTATGATTCTCGATAGATTGACGAAATAGAGATTCAATAGACTGACGAGATTGAGACTGATTCGCTGAATGTGATACTTCTTTGAGTTTATTCTTGAGATTCAACATCTTTTCTTGATAGCATTTGTTTGTCTCTTCTAGAGTGTCTATGATCATCTGTTTGATCTCTAGTTGATTCAATCTCTTGTCATGTTCGACTTGAACAACGATTCACTGCTCGTTCAGTTTCAAAGTCATGTCTCGTTGATCTTTTAGCTCGATCAACATCTTGATGATCTTATTCAACTGATCATGAACTCATTGACGAAGTTGTTAACTTGTGTTGATGTCTCATGAGATAGTGACATTCTGAGATTCAGCTGAGACATCGAAAGAAATAATGAAAACGCGTCTGCTAGCAGTGCTTCTAAGCAGACGAGCTGTTCGTGACTCGACTGATTCGAAGTCGCGTGTCATTGTGAGAAAGATAAATAGATAGATTTGATTGAGTGATTGATTTGATAAATTTAAGTAAATTTGAATGTGTGTTTTGATGAAAGTAATTCAAAGAATCTCTTGCGAATTTTCTGAATAGAAGTAGATTATTTCGTATCGTCTACACGTTGATAGCAGAGTAGTTGATTAGCATTTATCTACTGTTAGAAATCGATCTAGAGCGAGTCATAGAGATGTCATTTAACTAATAGATAAATGCTAAGAAAGAAAAGTATCTACAGAAAAGAACTCGATTCTTATATGTGTGTTTCTCAGCTCTGTGCTAGACTCAATTAGAATGAAATCAGACGAAGATTAGACGAAGAATAGACGAAGACTAGAATCGTAACATTTATGATCATAGAGATGATGAGAAAGTAGTTGATCAATCATCGCTCGATCAAACACGTCTAGATAGTTATGATATTTCAAAGAAAGCTTAGCTTTGACTTCTTTCAAGATCTTTTCATGTGAAAGCTCTTGTAGATTTACGTCTTCTGATTTATTTCTAGCTGTTTTTAGAAGTCAATCAATTTTCGTGATGATGATCATGAAAGTAGTCACATTCAATCGTTTGATTAGTGATTTATATGCTGCAGTCTCTATCATTGCTATGTTCATTGAATTGAAAGATGAAGCGAAGTTGATAAAATTAAATGATTTCACGATTTTACTGAAGAAAGATGACTTCTCGCTGAGTCGAGTGACAACAGAAAAGATAGATCTTTTTAGTATTTAAGTAAAAGTCAAACTCTTCTGTTCTATTATGATTTTCTTATTTGAAAGAACAATTGAATGAGCTTTAATAGAAGTTTTGATATGAGTTTTGAAACTAGAAAATTGAAGATAATCATTTCTCATATCAATAGTTATCTCAATTTTGTTCATTCATGTTTTTTCAAGAATCATTTGATGCTGATTCAATCAAGTAATCAGCATAGAAGCGAAACGTTTCATATGATCTTGAACAGTCAGATTCAAATAAATTGCATGAGTAATGAGCTTTTTTGCATAATGATCATCAAATTCTCTTATTGACTTGAGCTTGATTAAAGACAACGATTCAATTTGCAAATGATTACAAACATTCTGCGCGATTAATTCATCAATGAATGAATAGTCAGTTGCTTCAATGTCAATCAATGACTTTAATGAGTAACTAATTTCATTGCTAAATAATACACATTCAGTAGTCAAAGATTTTGAAGCAAAGAGATCATTTAAGCTGCTCATTGTTGAAGAAATTAACACATCTTTCATCACGTCTTTGATGAAAGTCACTAGTTTTTTGTCTCATTCTTCAATTTCTCTGTAAATAATTTCTTCTCTTCTTTTGACATGATGATCTCATTGAGACAAGAAATGAATGCATGAGATGTTGAAGTACTAGTCTTCAGCTGAGAGCAATTCTTTGAAAGATGACTCGATACTTTGCAGTTGAAGCAGATGATTGACATTCTTGATCATTCAGATTCAAGAGTGAAAAAAGTAGCGAGTTGAACATAGTTAGTAGTTGAGACTGATGTCAATGAAGAAACAAAACGTTTTTTTGAAGCTGCTATTGATTTGACTGTTCATTGCTTGTCACGTAGCTGATAATTAACTCATTGTTTATTATTCACATCTTGAAGAAAGATCTTGAGCTTATCAAGTGAGCTAAATTCTATGAGGCAAACTGACAACGCAAACTGACAACGCATTCTGAAGACGATTGTTGATTTTATTCTGAATGTCGTTCATCAGAGTGATATCATCGTAGTTCAGAAAGCTGAATATTTTAGTGAATTCTGAATAGAAAGAGCTGAAGAGCTTGTTGAGCTGCTTCAGAGCAACGTATTTGCAACGACACTTTCAAATCAGATTCTGATCTTCGTAAATTTCTTTCAGATGTTTCAGTAGCTCTGATAGTGACTGATAGAGTGAGAAAGCATCAACATGATGCTTTGCATAAATTTGCTGATCAGCATCATCTTCTAGTCTGAAAATCACATAGACAATATGAATCTTTTCAGTAGAATAATGATTCACATTGACATCGAGCTTGTCAGCTATTTTGATGTTTCATGTCTTTCAGATAGAATCATCTGTTTCGATGAAGATGAGTGAATTCAAAAGCTTGATGATCATTTTCATTTTCATTATCGAATAGAGTAGAAGATTCTTGTTGAAAGTGAACTTCAAAAATCGAGCTTCATTCAACTTTTTAATTGACTCGTTGCTCAGTTGACTGAGTATCTTGACGAGACATAAATCGATCGACTTGACGTTGTTTTGCTCTGAAGTTCAATCACTCATCTTGTAGCTGACTGATCTTTTTCTCTAGTTCATCGTTTTTATCAAAAGCAACTTCTAGTTGTTTTACTCTCTTTTTGTGATCATCTTGTACAAGAAGTTAGTGTTCATTGAGTTGTAAAGTCAAGTCTTGCTGACTTCGAAGCTCGTTCAGCATATTGATGACTTCACTGAGTTGATTGCTGACTCAATGAAACAGTTGTTCTTCAATGTTTATGTTTCATGTGATGACAGCTTTCTCAGCTTCAATTGAAGCATCAATGAGTAGAAGTGAAACTCTTTTATTGACAGTGCTTCTAAACAGATGAGTTGTTCAAGACTTAACTGACTTGACATTGCGTGTTATGATGAAAGAAGATAGAAGTTGTTGAGATAAGAATAAATAAGAGATTGATGTTTTGAATTGATGTTTTTTGATGAGTGAAAATTCAAAGAATCTCTTGTGAATTTCAGATAATAATTGAGTGCTTTATTTGAAGAATTTCTTGCAAATAGAATGATGAAAATGAATGTAGAATCGAAGAATTTCTTGCAATTTAAAATGATGATGATGCAAATTTGAAGAATTTCTTGCAAATTTTTCTTACTGAATAGATTGTTTCATATCATCTATTCATTGATAGCAGAGTAGTAGATGATGAGCATTTATTTAATGTTAGAGATCAGCATAAAGCGAGTCAATATGAGTGTCATTTAACTAGAAGATAAATGCTAAGAAAGAAAGATAACTACAGAAAAGAAGCTGACTACATATGTGTGTTTCTCAGTTGACGCTAGACTCAATAGAGACTAGTCAAGATGACAAAGTGAGAATAAATCTGACAAGACTAGAAGACTAAGTCTGACAAGGTTAAAATCATGACACAATCACTGAGTAGCTAAATCGAAACATGCAAAAATCTTTCTTGTTCTTAAAGTTTATATAGACTGCAAGCTTTGCTTCATTCATGATGCAGTTGATAAAGATTTCATCTGACTCATCAGATAAATCTATCTTTTTCAAGTGAGTGAGTGTTTGAGCTTTTGTCTATAAAGCACATTAACTTCATATCAATATGAAGATAGTTCAATAATCATATCAGTTAATCTCTGAATTTTACAGATGTATGCAACATTGATGATTCTTTCGACTTTGTTGATGTGACTGAAACAGATAATGTCTTGATATATCAGCTTCATTTCAATATGAAAGTAAGTCAGTAGACATATTAACTTTTCTTTGAATGTGAGATTGAGTTTGAATGACATAGCTGATGCAGATGATGTAGATGAATCAGATGATATAAATGACAAAGATGATGATTTTGCTGATGATTTTGCTGTTGATTTCGCTGTTGATCATGTCACTCATGTCATTAATGATGTTGATGATGCTCTCTGATGAGAATGTTAGCTTTATATCAATGTAATAATAACTCACTAGATTTACTGTTTGTTTCTTGCAAGACATCTTGATAGATGTGAAGATGTGAAGATGAGATGAGATGAGATGAAATGAGATCACGATAAAACTATTCTAGAAAATGTATTAGTGAATTTAATAATTAGAATCTGATAGTAAAATGTAGTACAACAAGTGATAATTTGACAAAATGAGAATGTGAGAGTGTGAGAATGCAAGATAAAGAAAGAAGACAAGCTGTTATTCACTACTCTGATTGATCAAGTGAGATGTGCACTACATAGACACGTCAGTGAACTCAGCATCTAGTTGATACTGATACAGAGATGTAACGCGACAGGTTGTAAATAGATGAAAGTAAGATTGACTGACAAAATGAAGTTGTATTAATGAGTTCAGATTCAAATGTTGATGTTGAGATAAGATAAAAATACTGATCAAATGCATGATATTCACAATGAAACAGCTTGTCAGAATACTTTGCTTTAGTAAATAAGATAGTAAGTAATCAAGCTGAATGATCAAGAAAATGTGATGTGAATAAAATGATGTTGTTGAGAAGATGATGTGATGATGATGATTGTTCTCATACTGATATAAAGTCAGATGTCTATTGTTCTTATACTGATATAAAGTCAGTCATTCTCATCACTATCACTCTCATCACTGTCAATCTCATCACTGTTTTCTTCATTGTCTTCTTGATGTCTTCTCTATTGTCTTCTTGACATCTTCTTGACGTCTTCTTCATCATTCAGCTCAATGAGAGAAAAGTGCTCTAGCTGTATGTCTTGTTTATCTACTCTTCAAGTCTTCTTTTGCTTCAACAAAGCGATGATGATGTATTTGAGTCGTGTTGCGTCACGTCGCATTTCTTTCGACTGAGTGATGTACATAGATATGATGTCTATGCTAGAGTCATTGTGATCAGCATCTCGTTCATATCAGTATGAGAAGAACATACTATGTTTACATTGACTAGCTAGAGAACGACTGCAAGTCTATGATCTGTTTGATCAGATCATGAGTCATTAATTACTGCTGTAGTGAGCAAAGGCATGTGTTCTTGCTTGAGTTCGTTGAGAATCATATCGATATGAGAAGATCATTCTATGTCTATATTACTAACTACAACGAACATCAGATTAACATCTATGAGGTGGGTTTTGAATTTTGAGGTGGGTTCACAGCCTCGCTCGCCCGACGTTCAACATTCGACATCTGAGATTTGAGTTATTTCAGTTTGCACGATATGGTCTGCCGTAGCCCTGCCCGCCTTCGCTTCGGCTTTTGCTCGCAGCCTTGCTCACAACGTACCTAAGTCGATCTTTTTCAGCCGCACAAAACTGATGGCGTTGTCTATTCCTGTTGACAGTTCTAAAAACGTCGACCGCCATCGCATCTAAGTAAGTGGTAGAAGTCTATTTTTGCCAGCTGCTGGCCACATTCGCCAAATTGATCGGTTAAATCGAAGAAACCAGCAGTTGGCTTCAGCTGGATTATGGATGGGAGACCAGCAACGTCTCCAGCCGAGTCACCTAGTATGACAGCTTCAGTACCTCAACAAGCTGACCAGATCTCGCTCAGCGAAATTTCCGGTCATGGATAAAATCATGGAGCATACTTGTCGCCTAGTGACAATTCCAAAACCAAAGTTGTCTACAAGGTCGAATATAAAGATGAGAATGGCCGACTACTTGAAACAAAGATGGCCAGTCACCCCCTCGAAGCCCCATCACTGCCAGGTGATCATACTGTGCTAGAGATCTTCAGTGTCCTCACGATCTCTGGCGCACAAGATATCTCAGATGATAAATTATCTGTAGGAGAAGATGCATCCAATTTCAAGACTAGTACAGCAGGCGCACTCTACGAGAGTATGCCATCACAGATGGGCCCGAAAACTATAACAATATACTCGGAAAAACTAGCCAATGCTTTACGGGCTGTGGTACAATACTATCCTAGTGTATCCCTCATTGATCGATCCATCGGCATTACCGAACCGTATATGGTCCTTTACCATCATTTCGCGGAGCTGGAGGCCTATCGGGACTCTCATCCCTCCCAACACTCTGAGGTCTACCGACAGGAAAGTAATAAAGACATCGATCTATTACTCGGGGTTCTTGGCCTTGAGAAACCCGAGGTTGCAGAAGAGAAAGAGAGGTACCAAAGAAGTTCGCCAGTTTGCACCTTCAATCTCTTATGGCTACTGTTCAAGCCGGGAGAAGCTTGCTATCGCAGATCTGAAACAGGCGAAATATCTGCGTCCATCGTAAGAGCTATTGAAGGGGGCTCGCTTGCAGGGCGACCCGCACCCTATAGGATATATACGTGGCAGCTCAACTTCGATGGTTATCGGGTCGGCCGAGAGGTAATCAAAACTGTAATTGCGCCATTTGGCAGCGAAAAAGAGATTCGATTTTTAGATTGTTTTCCTCGCAGATTTTACAAGGATTCTCCTGAGAATGTAATGAATAATTCAACTTTACGCCAGAGGCTCATTGCAAGAGGACAGAAATTCTGGAAAATGACTAGAGATCGACCTTATGTGCAATATAGTGGGATCAGTCTAGTCTACCCGTTCGAAGTAGTAAGTACTTCTGATAGGATCCAAAGACGTTGTTCGAAATCTCAGAAGTCCACAAACTATGTTGATATTGAAGTTTACGTCTTCTTCGAATGCTAATTTTGTCATAAGGTCGAGAGTCGGGTCATGGTTGACCCGAAAACTTTCTTCAGTTCTCCTAAATACTTGAGCGATATCGATTTGGATAAACCAAGGATAGATATCCTTAAACCTCATCTACTTGGCCTTGAACCACCCCGTCCTGGAGCCAGGTACTATCCAGAAAAACCCGAAGACCGAGAAATGGCAAAGATGACCTTAGATGGAGACATAATGATATTCACCGGATGTCAATGTGATGCCTGCGGTAAGGCTCGTCCTGAGACTGTGTTGTCTGGGTGTGGAGATTTTGCTGCCTACGCTCATTTGATAACCCCCGAGGATGACCCTCCTAATGAGGAGGAGTTTTTCTTCTTGTGTAGCTACAAGATCGTTGCGTTTGTTCTTAGAGAACGAAAATGGAGTATGTGTAATTCTCTACCCTTACCTCTTCCCTAAGCTTGCTTAAGATCCGAAGCTCACCTCCTACACAGAATTACTGAACGTTGAGCATTTTCAAGAAGTTGTTAGTCGATCGAATGCTTTTGACCATTTAGTATTGGAGCCAGAACTCAAAGGAGTTGTGGAGGGCTTGTCTAGATCATATGCTCGGCGGAAGCAATTGGGGCAAAAGTCGATCGCTACAGATTTTATCGAAGGAAAAGGGGAGGGCCAGGTCTTCTTATTACATGGGCCACCGTCAGTGACGTTCTTATACAGACTGGAGCGTGATACTAACCCATAATCAGTGGCGTTGGAAAAACTGCTACCGCAGAAGCGATAGCTGATTTTACGCAGCGGCCACTTTTGGCGCTAACTTGTGGTGATCTTGGGACCTACTCCGCTGAAGTTGAGGAGAAACTTGGGCAATATCTCGATTGAGGAGAGCTATGGGGTGCAGTGGTTCTCCTTGATGAAGCAGATATTTACCTTGAAAAACGGAACCTGACAGATGTTCACCGTAACAGCCTGGTCTCAGGTAGGTGTTGGAATGAAGTCGAAACCTGGAAAAAGCGCTCAATCTACGTCCAGTCTTCCTAAGAGCGCTAGAATACTATAAAGGCCTCCTTTTTCTTACTACGAATCGAGTGAGTTGTCGATATTGTTACCCCCACAAATGCATCGCCGTTCAATTAATCTCTGTTGAAGGTCAATACATTTGACGAGGCATTTACCTCTAGGATTCACGTTGCTCTACACTACAAGAAACTCCGGGATGTAGAGCGCAAGAAAATCTGGATCAACAGTTTTGAGCGACTGGAATCTAACAGAGTCAAAGTGGCGAAAACGGCCCGGAAGTATGCATGCGAGAGTAAAGAGGTCCTGGACCTAAAGTGGAATGGACGTGAGATTCGGAACGGTAAGCTTTAAGCCTTAAACCGTAGATAATTGAACCGTCTTTGATTACTTTTGTGTCTAGCTTTTCAGACGGCGATCTCGCTTGCGGAGGTTGACGCCGAAGAAGATGGCGACGAGCTAGTCACGGTCAGGAAGGAGCATTTCGAGAAGGTTGTCCATCTCTCTGCACACTTCCAGCGTTACCTCGTAACCATGCACAAAGGCATGTCCGAATCGGAAATGGCGAAAAGGCGGGGCTTACGGAACGATGCATTCGACGATATGCCAAAGAAGGGGAAAACTAAACAACAGCTTTTTCGAAATAGGTTTGTAGAGAGCGAGGAGGAAGAAGAAGATGAGGAAGGAGAGGAAGAAGACGAGGAAGAAGACAAAAACCCGCGAAGAGAGGGCGACAGAAATTACAAACCGGCAACCGTCAGGAGCAAGGACGTAGAGGAAAACTCCGAAGAGGACTTGCGAAAAAAGAGCAAGAAGGGTAAGAAGGCTGTTCGTTACGCAGCAGATGAAGAATCCGAGGAGGAGCCGCCCAGGAAACCCACCAAAAACAAGAAAATCGCGCGCCCCGAAGACGAAGAATCTGATGAGAAACCAACCGCCAAGCCCACCAAGAGCAAAAACCCTGTGGAATCCGAAGACGAGGAGGACAAGCGACGCAAAGCCAAGAAGCTACCAAAGAAGCCTACCAGAGCAGCGAGCGATGATGACAGTGAGGAAGGGGCATAGTTTCCTCCCACACCTGCGAGTGGGCTCGGGAGGTCCTGCCAGGGCTATTAGATTATTATCGGCACTTTAGATGATACCGGGGGTTTTCGATGCACTCGCTTTTCTGATTCGGAGGTTTTATGGGTTACGATATAGATGCTATAGCTATAAGAACTGGGGGTTTAGGAGAGAGACGATGTCGATGATAGGGCTAATCAGTCGACTATTTGAATGCTTGGCGGACAGTTGGGACGATCACATCATTTTGGTACCGATATTTGGACTGTCCTTTCTGTAAAAACTGAGAAACCCGATCAGGAGAAGTAGGGGCGTTCACTGCTGTGTGGGATGAGTGCGGTGATAGTGATGACTCTTCTTGAGATGGCACACAACGACCATACGCGAGCTTGGACCGTTGGGCCCTGCGCCAGTTCATGCCGGAGACATATTCCTCTTCAAGATCTCAATTCGAGCGTAAAGCATGCGTACAGTGCAGCATGCGAATTACCCCAGCATATGGTTACCTCCAACCCGTCTACTTACTGTTCTACGCCAACACATCCCCACCCTATATTCAACGCCAACACCCCTCCATATACTCTACACCACTACCACCCCAGTGGTTTTTATACCTTTCCCACAAGTCCCCCACCTATCCCCCATCCCCAGTCCCACTAACAACCAAAATCACCTGTCCAAATTGCCTCCTCAAATCCTCATTTTCCACATCATGGCTATCCTCCACCTCGCCCCACTTCCCCGTCTGCCACCGCACTTCGAGGCTGCATGCTTCGGCTGCTTGCTCGATGCCGAATCTTTGCTGGGCATCATTGTCTCTTTGTATCCGGTCAACGTCCCGCAAATACTCAAACTCCTCGCTCCACTCTACGATTAACCGCGCCCCTACACAGAGGCTTTTCCCAGCCAGGACCGCGCGTTCCAGACCCGCTAGATCCCATGCCGGCAGCCCTGCTACCCATCCCCTGATGACAGCGCGCGTGGCCTCGGGTTGTTCTACTGGTCGGATGCTCTGCGGGTCCAGCGTCGGCTTTAGTTCGATGCCGGGCCAGACCTTTTGCGTTAAATCCGCGATAATCGGTTTTGCGACCCGGATTTGGAGGTCTCGAAGGGATGACGGGGGTGCAGCGTCCTCAGAAAAAATTGGAGGGGGAGGCGCCCAGCATAGCAGAGTATCAGTATCCAGGTACCGCATGAGCGTATTTACGATCTCGTCCCTTATCCTTGTTGAGCTCGGCGCAGCGTCACCGCTGTCTTGCAGCTGTATATCGTGGGCGCGTGAAGCGATGGAGGTGAGAGGGATGAGATGGGAACGCAGGGCTTGCTGAGCAGAGACGAGGAGGTCCCATTCTAGGGCTATGGCGGAGGCGAGGTGGGGTTTTGAGGGGGGGAGGGGGAGGGGGGCTTTGGTGGAAGGGTTTCGGACGGGGCGGGTGTCGAGGTGGATTGTATGGTGGCCTTCTAATTAAATTGATTAGATGTTTCTGGTAGAGAATTGCTGGAGCGAGAGCTGTATAGACATTTGCGGGATGGGGGCGTACCATCCGTAGTCTTAACAGTCACATCCTTCCAAAACCGCTTTTTCATTGCACTACCAGGCTTCATGTGGCTGGTACGGAGGTCTTGCCCTCGTTTCAGAAGCTCGGCTTGCCGCCGTCGTCGGTCCGCACGCTCGCCATACTGTGATGCTGCTGGGATGGGTGCGCTGGGGGGCGGTCCTGCGGCAGTGATTGGAAGAGGAATAGCATACTGTAGGGGTGTGGTGTGGAGGCATTGGATCGATGGGAGGGTTCGCTTGGATTTGCAGAAGAGTGGGGAGGATAAGAAGGATTGTATGCGTTTCATTTTGTGGAGGTTCATGGGGAGTACCGATATCTCCAGACGAGGTCTAAGGTTGGGGTGTCGACTTACTGAAGTGGGTGTCGGATTAGCCGTACTCAGGGGTATGTAGATCTATGTAAAGGCCTACTACACCTCATATCTCATTCACCTTCTTGCTCTCCACATCTCAGTTCTTTGCCATGTTTATCTATCATTTTGCTTTACACGGCTCTCAGTTTCCAACTCTCACTTTTCAATTCACGTTTACCCCTTCCCAATTGCCTGTTCTCATTTCCCAATTCTCATTTCCCAATTCTTACTTGCTAATTCTCACTTTCTGAGTCAAAACACGCTATCACAGTGAAAGTTTGCTTCATGCACCGGCGTTTATTTTGATCCTTTTCTTTTATCGAGCATTCTAAGGTACGCGACTTGAAAGCTGAATCAACACCAACACATCGCGTTGACCCAGAACTTCGATTCTACATAAGTAATATTTCCTCCTATCATAAATCATTCAGATTCCACCCGAAACCTCCTCAATAACTTCTCTTCGACTGTCTAAGTGCCCAACCCCTTGTTCTTCTATCTACATGCCCAATTCCTTGTTCTCACAGCCACCTATTCTGTGTGCTTACTTCAGTGGAAATGTCATTTCGGACCGGAAGGCGCTGAAACGAAAGGCCAAAGACATGGAAGATGAGCAGCAATCGAGCTCGATAAGGACCACGATCGATCCGGAAGGTGACTTGGTCTTGGTCGTTGAAGAACAGGAGCTTTTGGTGTCTCGCAATGTTCTATGCCTCAGCTCAGTTGTTTTTCGTGCTATGCTTGGAAAGGGGTCCGACTTCCTTGAGTTGAAAGATCAAGTCATGTCTACTGATGATCACCAACTTATTCATCTGAAAGATGATAATTACAAGGCCGTCAAAATCGTTGCATGTGCCATTCACATGCAATATGATATGGTTCCGATGGAAGTGTCATTCGAAGAACTCGGTACCATCGCTACATTGTGTGACAAGTACGACCTTCGGAAGGGCCTTGGTCTTTGGCCTCAGAAATGGTCAGAGCCATATGTCGGCTCGGCTTCGATGCCGGGTTACGAACGGTGGTTATTTATCGCCTTGGTCTTTCGTAATACCGCCGCCTTCTCCAGGGTTTCTACACACCTTGTGCTAACCACAAAAATATCTGAAAACGGAGATCTTGAATTTCCAGGCTCTGCTCATGCCGATGAGGGTATCCCTACTGGGGTTCTGGGTATGTAAACATTCACAACACCTGAAACTTTGCACTGATTCCATGACAGAGGAAATAAAGACCTCTCGAGCAACGATTAACAACGAATTACTCTGTCTTTGTCGGCAATTTCTCGACGTGTTAATTAATTTTCCGGATGATCCGGTCTGCCGTCTTTCTCGCGGGCGAAAGCAATGCGACGCCACAAACCTAGGTTGCTTAATGCAAACCATCGCGGAGTTATCTAGGCCCCAAGCTGAAGATTGTCTCTACCGTGGAACAGTAACAGATTTGCTTTCGAACATACAGTCTATTCCCTGGTACGGAGCTAGAGTAACCTACAACAGACCCTCCCATGCAGGCTGTGGAGTCAGTCAAAAGATGTCGGATAGGGTGGCTGAGCTAATGACATCTGTAAGGTGTCTTTCGCTACCATCGTGAAAGCCTTTGACTTGAACAGCCTTTGACGAGGAATCAACATTAGCAATGATGTTGTGATACCACCTTCCACTACCAAGTCACCTAGCAGTACATCAGACCTGCCATCCCCAGTTCTGGACCGAAGATGGACAACAGGCTATCCTTTTCTCTGTGTGATTCTTAGTGGTGCTGCTTCCAGGGCTGCAATGATGTTGTCCAATGAAAGAGTCGTCGGGTGTAATCAGAGACTATCCCCAATTATGCCAGTTTCCAATTTTACCATTTCCCCAATCCCGCTCCACTTCTTCATGTATCTTCTCCATCCAAAAACTCCCACCGAACGAATAGCTGTCTTCGATCTGTAGATACTATCCGGCACAACCCTAGCTGCAAGATTAGGGCAGCTGAATCCAGTGTTTTTGATTCCGGAGGCCCGAGAGTATCATAGTAAGCATACCATCACAAATGCAACCGTTCGCAAAAAGCAGGATATCGTGGTGCCAGCGCGAGAATTTCTGATCGGGCCATACACCCATATAACACCTTTTCTTCCATGCACTATCGAGTGCCCTGATCTTTCATATCTCCTTTGCTTTTGATCCGCGTAGTGTTCTGCCCATTCCATCCGATCCGAATACCCAACCTCCTGAGGCTCCTACCCCTGAGTCCCACCTCCTCACCCCCTTACCCTAACCTACTTCCCCCAAACCACCACCTAACCCTTCCAAATCCATCCAGTCATTTCCGCTTCCTCTATCCAATGATCGTCCGAACCAGCGTGCTAAATCCTGCCAGAATTTCGGTTTGAGAGTATTCGAGAAGGATAGTTGCAGATGTTAAGTGGTGGTTCACGTTATCTTCGATGTTGTCTGATGAAAGTTTTTCAGGATTCCCAGAATGGTTTGAGACTACATGATATGAGAAGGCGGAATTCGAACTACGTACAAGTGAGTAATAGGAAAGAGAGAGGTCTTACAGTAGATGGGGGTGGGTAGGAGGTAAATGGGAAAGGGTGAGTGCAAAGGTGGGAATGGGGTTCCAGCGCTGGAATTCCAGCCATGGGATAAGGAAAGGGGGTCCATATCCACCCACCCACCCGCAAGCGTGGCAGATCAAAATGTCACGTTCCGGAGCTTCCTTTCCCTTCACTCTAGAGTACGCGCTGGGAAGTTGTATAACTGGAGTGTGGATATAGTCTTCTGATCTTGGTAAGTTTGAGAGCATGGGGGTATGATGTAACGAGTTGGAGTATAGGCGCTACGGGTACGTTTGAGGGAATTTGCAGTTATATGAAGGAGCTCGTGCGAGCTTGATGAGGATAGCTTATCATGTTCTTAGAGGTTCTGGCGTAGTGACAGCTCCCTTCCATCTACGACTCCAACACCGAAGGGACACACAACAACCAATCCCACACACCCTTCCCCCCCTAAAATATTTCCTCAACCCCCTCCCACGTCCCCTCCCCCTTCCCAACAGCATCTCTCCTCTCCCAATACGTCCCCCCACTCCACCAATATTCCTCCCCCGTAACCGCACAAACCCTCTTCTCAAACCACCTTGGCACAAACTCCTCCCCCCTCTCCTCCCTCTCCCTCCTCCTTATCCGCTGCTGCTCCTCAACGCGGTTTTTCTCCGTAGCAGCAAGCTCATACTTGCCTTCCTCCATGGCGACCTGGTCAGGGCGGAAGCGCGTGTCGGTGGGCGGGAGGTAGGGGTGTAGAGCGGCGGGGAGGGATTGGAAGGTTACGACGAAGGGGGTTAGGTTGAAGGGGATGCCTGAGGGACGGGGGTGGGCTTGCCAGACGAGGAAGGCTTGGGTGGGTTCGGTGGTGGGTTTTGAGGTGAGGGATGTGGAGGCGAGGGCGGCGTCTTCGAAGCCGGGGGTGAGGCGCGCGTAGATCTTGTCGTTCCAGCGGCCACCGATGCTCCATCTTGTCTTGCCGTCTGCGGTGGCGATTTTGCCGCTGACAATATAGGCGGATGAGGCTTTCCAGCCGCGGGGCTTGAAGTCGAGCGTGCAGGTTTCGCAGGTGGTATGATTTGTGATGAGCATGGGGCCGTAGTTGTCGACGGTGGGGTTGCCGGTGATGATGCCGATAACGGAGGAGGTTACTTTTTTCCAGGTGTAGAGTTCCTCGCCGCCAGAAGAGGGCCGGAGCTTGAGGAACCAGGTCCCGAGGGGGTTAATGTCGAAGGATTTGCCGTAAAATTTGGACTTTACAGCGGATTCACCGTAGTAATCCCATTTGGCCGACTCGGCCCAGGCTGCGCCGATCGGCGGATGATGACTGACTTGCTCGATGAAGAAGCGATAGCCTTTATCTGGTCGGACGTATTCGTAGGTTTCACCTAAAAGGGGATTAAACGGCTTGGCAACGCGGCCGATGGTTGAGGCATACTCGCTGGCCGCGAATGCTGCCACATAAACCATACGTTCGGTAGAGTCAGATCGATCTGCTGCCGTGTCAAGTAGATCGGTGTATTCCATGTCTTCGGTTACACGTTGTAGCAGTGATGTCGGCTCGTTGAATGATACTGGCAAAGTCATCTTCGTCATGTCTTTGCCGATCATTGATTTGAGAATGCCCTATATAGATTGTTAGATTCTGATCCAACATGAGATATGGAAAACATACCCAAAGTGAAACCTTTGGCCTATCATCGGCCTCCATCTTGAGCCCGGTACGCACTGGATCCTCATAACCTTTGAACGAAGGCGAAATCTCGTACTTCTTTAGTTGACGGATATCTTCCGAAGAATTGTGGCCTTCTTCTATTGACAGTTCTGTAGTACTTGATATAGAAACCGGCAGCTCGGCGACGATCTCAACCTCTCCTGCACCTACAGCATCGAAGAACTCCTCATCTTCATCGGAATCAGAGTCCGCAAGGTTCGTTAGATCAGCAATAGTAGATCTTCGTCTCCCGCTCTCTCGGACGCCTATGGACTTGCGCCGATTGATGGGTTGTTGTAGCTCTGGGCTGTCAACAATATCGGATACCGGGGCCTCACTTTGAAATGTAGCCCTGCTCTGTGAGAGGCTTTGGGGTGCGGATGTCTCCTCGAGGACCTCCCGAAGAGCTCTCTTTGTGCGTTTTCGTTTATCTTCCGACACGCCAATTCGACCTTCAAGCTCTTCTTGCTCCTTAGCAACTTTAACCATACTATCTTCCCATAAGCGTCTCACGTCAGCTTCGCGATCGAGTCTGTATTGCCAATATGCATCACGATCTCGGGAGATTTTGAGAAGGTCTCCTACGAGCCCTTGTAGACTGCGGACTGCAGAATTATATGATGCTATTGCCTGCGCTACTGTGGGATTTGATATAGGCATATCTGGATGCTTGGAGCTTTCTGCCTCCAGCGCCGCAGAAACTTGACCAAGCAAGTTCAGCTGCAGGTTCGCGGAGTGAGCAGTTATGTTGAAAGCATCTTTGCCAGCTGGTTTAATTTCATGACTGCTAGTATCATCACCGTACTCTTCATCGTCGTCAACGTCAGCTGCAATCACGGGTGTCTTTGTGCCAGTTGTAGGGTTTATAGATTCATTCGCAGTGAAGCCCAGATCGTATGGAGCATACAATGAGTCTTCATCATCGTCAACGGTACTGCCAGGCCCATAAGTGGAACCTTGAAACGATACTCGAGATGAGGCACTCGTTAAAGGGACACCGACTGCGGTTGCAGGATGTAGACTTTTGCCATCAAATTTAGAATTGTCCACGGACCCAGCATCCTGAGCTCCACCAATACTGAGTCTCTTGCTTCCTTCTTTACCATGCCGTAAATTTTCTGCATTCCGCCTTTTCTGCTTCTCCTCCTCCTTTGCTTCGTCCTTGGTCCATTGGATGGCATTAGTCAAAGCCCAGAACCACCTCTTAGCTTCGACTACATGATTTGCCTTGAGATGGTATTTGACCGACGATTTTCCCTGGATCTCAAATTTTGTTTTATCTTGTGGATCCATGTAGAGCTTGGCAATTCGCATATTGATGGCTCCACGACACGCCGATCCAGCATCCTCTGCAAACTTTCAGTCACTATTAATCAAAGAAGATTAACGTATCGGCCATACCTTGATGCTTATAATAGCTTAGAACCCCATCTTCCAACACGAACCACCGTAACTTATATCCGGTGGTATAATTTGTCCACTTCTTCAGGTAGCCCTTCATTTCTCGACCCTCCTTACCCCCAAGTGAGCTGTCCAACGCGTGTGATGGTTTTCCTAAGATAGCTTTCTCTTGAACGCCTCTTTGAGCAGCAGCCGCAGCAGGCGATTTCTTGAGAATGGCACGGGTTCTCTCATCTTTAGTGACATCCTGCGGAAGCCTGCCCTTCCGGTCACGACGAAACGGATCTGCTCCATGCAGCAGCAAGATCTGGATGAGTCTTAAGTCTTTGTTACGCGCGGCTTCGTGAAGTAGAGTGCCACCGCTTTGTACAGTAATTGCATCTCTGGCAAGCTCTTCACTGTTTACATCGAGCACAGTTTCTACGTGCGGGTCCTCGAGTAATTTCTCAATTTCGTCGTAGTTTCCCTTGCTAACTAACTCTTGCATTTCCCTGATTTTAGTGTCTACGAAAATTGATCGAGACAACTGCAGTTGCTGGAATATGTCCGGGGTTCGCGCTAAGTCTAAAGGAGAGCGCCCTTGGTAGTTCAATAGAGAGTCAATGGTCTCTGGCTGCTCTAGCAATAGCCGGACAGTAGTCGGCCGCCCAAGCATGGATGCAAGATGTAGAGGAGTATTGCCCTCGCGATCACGAGCGTTGACGTCGATCGTAGCCCCTGGTGTTGACTTTGCAATAGAAAGTATTTGCTCTACCACTGAAGTATCTGCACACTGTATGGCCAAGTGTAATATCGTAGTACCTTCCAGTTTGCCAGAGATGCCCGTAGGTGTTGTACTGCTATCACCCGCATGCTCAGTGATAGGAGGCATTTCGGAAGTATCTTTGACAGCTTTGGCGATAGCGGAACTGTCCCCACCTCGGAGTACTTCGAACAGCTTGAACATCCGCACAGATTCCTGAATGGTAGGAACATCTTGTGCTTTTGACGCTTTTGGGTCCACTGCCGCATTGCTCAAGCTCGAGCTCGAGGGAACTGGACCAATACTGTCTTGCACCAAATTTCCTGATACCGCCTTCTTGTGACGAGATGACCGCCATTTGCCAAAACTGTAGTCGGAAGGCCCGTCGGTTATTACAGGAGCTCCAGTGTCTAGCAATTCGTCCTCCATTTCCTCTTCCTTGCTATTTTTAATTTTTGACTTGACACGCTGTAATATTGATAGCACCAGTGCTAGTAGGGAGCGCTTGTGACTGCCCTACTTTGCGCTCGTCAAGCCTTCAGTTCCGAGAGGGAACTAAGTGGGGGTTAATGTTCATTGAAGACTATGATGTAAGTGTTTGACTTTCCAAGCCTCTTTCTGACATATTTCCTTCTGCGTCACATCGTTCTCTAACTGACCGTGTAGATAATATCCATAAGCAGCAGCCTACTACAGACTGGTGCAGTTGTAGCACCTGCCGTGTTGAATCAATAAAGTCAATGGTTGGTTCGTTTAGATTTACACCCGCGCGTCTTCTTATCGCGCCGTTGCCGCCTCTGACGAAGCCCTAATCATGACATCAAAACACCTACAAGTCATTGTGGTCCGTACCAGCCACTGCATGCGGCCTTCCGATTGACTAAGATACTCACAGGTCGGTGGCTCACTAGGTGGCCTCTTCACAGGCATAGTGATAAAACGCCTCGGTCACAACGTCCGCATCCTCGAGCGCAACCCTACCTCTGTCCTCGACTCCCAAGGCGCGGGTATAGTCGCAGGCGGCGACTTGCAAGCTTTTCTCCACAAGCATGACCACTCACAGCACTCTGTTGCCATTACGAGCAGGCTTCGGCATTACTTGAATCGTGAGGGACATGAAATCCATAGGGAAGATACAGTGCAGCAGATGACGAGCTGGGAGTTGATATACCATGTCTTATGCGCAAACTTCGATCAGTCGATAGGTAAGTTCTATAAGACCCCGGAGCCACAGCAGGGCGCGGGCACAACGAAATATGATTTTGGGAACATGGTGAAAGGCGTCAAAGATTTGGGAGACAGAGTGGAGGTAGAGTATGAGAATCGGGAAGGTAAAAAGGAGACAGGAAAAGCAGATCTAGTAGTCGGAGCAGACGGCCTAAGCTCCACTATGCGTAAAATCCCACTTCCAAATGTCAAAAGGGAATACGTCGGCTACGTAGCCTGGCGAGGCCTAGTCCCTGAGAAAGGCCTCTCCCCCGCCGCCCAGGAAGCTTTTACAGAGAAATTTACATTCTTTCACTCCGATGGAATACAAATACTAGTGTACCTGGTGCCCGGCAGGAATGGGTCGCTCGAGGCTGGCGAGCGTATGATAAACTGGGTATGGTACTACAACTACGCTCCCGACCGAGATCTTATGACAGATCGCAATGGGCACACGCATCACTTCACGCTGCCGGTAGGATTGATGAAGCCTGAAATCTTGCAAGCACAGCATAGACTCGCAAAAGAAACTCTGCCACCCCAATTTGCGGAGATCGTATACCGTGAAGAAAAACCATTCGTCCAAGCAATCACAGACGTTATATCCCCTCGAAATTCATTCTTCGACGGCAAAGTGCTCTTGATTGGGGACGCTGTGGCGAGTTTCCGCCCGCACACGGCGGCTAGCACCAGCCAGGCGGCGTTTGATGCGCTGAAGCTGGGAGAGTTGATGCGAGGGGAGATCGACAGAGATCGGTGGGAGAGAGAGACGATGGAGCGCGCGACGTCTATGCAGAGGAGAGTGGTTCAGTTGGGGGAGAGGAGCCAGTTTGGGCGGCATGCGTTGGCGTAGGTGAAAGGTGATGTGCGGCTATGATGCGGAGTGTATATATGGTTCCACAATTAGTGCTGATGTAGCCTCGGGTAGGTTTTGATACGTACTCGGTTTCATTGTCCATAATTCCATAACTTTCAGCCATATCACCAAACGTTGAAGAGACAGTTTTCCCTTACCCGCCTTATCCGAGTGATTCAAGTCGATGCTCCACCTCTCCATTCTTTTTCACTTCCCCGTGCTTTCTCATCCCAGAAACCGCTATCGCAAAACAAAATTTCTATATGCTTAACATCCCTCCTCCTCCAAACGCATTCCTTCCACACAGCCTTCCTACTTCAAACCGCTCCATCTCATCAAACAGCCATCATTAAGGATAGCTTCACCAACCTTCTTCTTCTACTATTCACTACATGGCAACTAATTTCATGTCCCAAATAGGCTATCTTTCCACCCTTCCGCTCGCTCAGGCAAGGAACACTTACCCAACAGCCGTTCCCAACAGCCGTTCCTGCAATCAGCGAGAATGCTAAAAGACTCTTTAACGGATCGAAGAAAGACTGGCGTGGGGATTGCGCCAAATCAGTTTCTTCGACGCCGGTCGAGAGGCTTGGGAGGGGGTTTGCGAAGGAGGGTAATTTGGATTGGTCAAGTTTTGCGTTCTAGCTGATGCTTTTACGCTTTTAATTGATGATTTCGATAAGTGAATAGTTCGCGATAGTATTATTGAGACACATTCTTGATCTTTTAAATGATCCGATTTGTCCATGTCGACGAGATCTTTCTTGATTGCTAACTCACGCGAATGATTTGTCATTGATCTTGTGCATTCTTTACTTGATGATTTCGACACGGTATCAAATTCTCTCCCTTCTAAAACTTCTTGATCCTATGTAGCGTTCTTCCTACATGAAGATCATGCTTAAAGACAATTTAGGAGACTCTCGTCCACAGGTAGAAATTCCCTGGTCTCACTATTTTTCCAAAGCGAAGGTATTCTAACTTATAGGTCTATTAATCTCTATCCTGCAAATCTTCCACCTGGCTATTCTGGTTAATCTATCGTATCTTCGACCGACTACTCACTTTTTTGCGGTCTGTTTCTATTAGCCCTTTTCAATAGCCTGAAACCTCTTCTGTTCTTCTTACCTCTACAGCATTGATTCTGTATAGAAAACATGATTCGAGGCCGCCTGATAGAGCCTGTCTTCACATACTACTTCCTGGGCCTTTCAAATGAGGAGAGGAATGAAGTTTTTACGCTGTGCTTATCGAGCTCTATTGTACAAAGTTCTCACCTAGCCATCCTGCTCAAGCTATCTCATTTTCGACTCATCTTCTCAGCTGAACAACTCATTTCCCTCTTCATCGTTGTCGATGGCGCTCAACATCTTCCTAATGTTCTTCAACGGCTCTTCCAATTCCCTAGTCTAGCACATTTCCAACGTGCATTTTCATCTCGGCTAAGTCCTCACCCTGGTTCAGACGATACGTTGCTAGCTCGTGCGTGTGGTAGGTACTCGTGTTGCCGTCTCTTGAATGTTGAAGAATATTTGTTCTCTTGTAGAATGCTGGTACGTAGCAAATCGAAGTTAAATAGCGAGATGGAGCTATATGAAACAAATTAGCAGAGGAGGGGGGTTTTCATTTTTATGGCTGTCAATCTCTAATTCTCTATAGTACAAACTTTCCAGCTGGCCATCTCCGTCAAGCCGTCATAGTGCCATCAGGAGCTTACTTCTCCGCCGCCTGCTGCGCTTCTTCCTCAGGGACCTCGTGCAGCTTCTCTGCCCTCCATGCTTTGTCCTTGTGGATAGCTTGCAAAATCTCCTGAATCATCTCCTTACAATCCCCAATGCCCCAGTCCAATGTGTTGTCTATATCCTTCTCAAGCTCATTCAGCTTGACCGCAGTAATCAAGCTGCATTTTGGTAGGGAGGTGCATGTGATAGATGCTTGTGTCGTTGTGTTCTGGATGTCCACAAGGATATGTCTACTTGTAGGGATATTTCGAACTTCATAACTCGAAGATAGATAGCAAGATAGAGTAGAACAACGCAGATTGCAGAGAGTGAAATTTTTCATTTGTTGTGCCTATGGAGCTCTATTCGACAAAGTTTCCAACTGGCCATTCCTGTCGAATGGTCGTAGCTCCGACTTTAATGCTCGCTCATGCGCCAGATAGTTCATCTCCCTCTTCGCCGACGGCCGCCCACTTTCTCTTGATCTGCTCCTTCCGTATTCCAAGTCCTCCATGACCGGAAAACCCATCTGATGCTTTGGCTTTGCGCATTTCCGCCAACAACTCTTGGATCTTCTCTTTCCATTCTCCGATCTCCCAGTCCATCACATTTTCCGCGTGTTTCTTCATCCGGGCTAAGTCACTAGCCACATCCAACCAATAGGCGGCTAGCTTGTTCATATGGTAAACGGCGACGCCATCGTCTTTTAGAACTGAGCGAAAGTGGGGGGCACGGATAAGCCCAATCGACGAAAAGTTCTCTATGACTTGGCTGCAGAGTCAGAGAGAACAACCACGTTCGAATGTCTGCACCTTTCTTAGTACATTTACAAGGCCTAAGATCATCGAGGCTTCGTAATCCATGAATTAGCACAGCTGCGGCAACGCTTGCCTTGTTCCACATATCATCGGAACCGCCTGAATATGATGAATGATCTCTATACTCGACTACTAAGAAAGGATGGTAGGCGTCCCGTGACAGGTTCGTAAACATGGGGTACAAATCGCCAAGAGCTTGCTCCTCTTCTGTGACTGCCAATCTGCTCATACCATAAACAAGATTTGGTTTGGGCGTCAGAATGGGCGGTAGGATGTTGTCAATAAGATCTCTCAAAATCCTACTTTCCGTCTTCAATACCGGCAAGCAAGGCGTGCGGAAGGGCTTGTTCCTATCATACTTTAAAAAATCTTCGTCCCAGCTTCTCGGCATCCATTCTTTGTTCTGCAAACCTTCTCCTCGTACTTCGCACTTTGGTACCATAAGAGCGTCTTGAAGAAATTTCCACCCAAACACATCTGGAAAAGCTCCCATGTCTGACAGCATAAATCCGTCAGTGGTAGCGATGAGTTCCTTCTAAGCATCATCACCCATTTCAGATTTTCTTTCTCCTTCGACCACCTTCATAGCTTCTTATTTTATCTTTGGATGGTTCTGAAGCGCTTGTCTGTCGTCGATAAAGTATCTGTTACACTGCATAGCTCTACTCGTTGCATGCAATGATGGTTCGTCCGGCTCGGATGCGCTGTTCGAAGATTCTTCTGTATGGGACGTTGCTTCTATGCGGCGCCGTTCATTAGACATTTCGTCGCTGGGGGCAGTGGATCTCTCTAAGCGGCGGAGGTTGGATTTTGTGAGAGGTTGATAAACGCCTATCGATGGCGCGGTGTGAGAAGATATGTGAACGTCCGCATCATTCGGCTGAAGCAACAAAGGAACATCTTGCCCGGATGCACTGATAGCGGACATTGTGTGAGAAGAAAGCCTAGGTAGCAAGAGATGAAAACTTCTTACGGTGCCAGTTGAACAGGAATGAGACCAATATATCGAAGCGATCGTGACGAAAACAGAGTAATACGGCGCCAGCAGATATCAATCAACAATCATAAGCTAAAGCAGGGCACTACAGCTGAGATACAAGTAGTGACGTTGGGTGAGATGGTGGGAGGTGACACTGAAGAACATAGGTGGAGCGATAGAGCAAATACCTAGTAGAAGTACGTGAGTGGTGTTGTGTGCTAGACTACCCTTTCCAAGGATTTTGCTTGAATAGGGTTGTATTGATTAATCCTCACTTTACTCCGTACTACGGGCCTACTACGGATTGGAACCGTGTATATCCCACACTAGAAGAACATAGTGAACAGGACAAATAGAATTGGTTAGGCAGACCATAGGAAGCTGTGCCTTGAGTTCAGAAGTCTACATTGTGACTGAGTGTGGAGATACCACGATGATTTTTAGGACTCAGATTGGTGATATAAAGCCTGAAACCCTAGAAATTCGCGCTACGCTGCTTTGAGAAACCGAAGCGAGCGAACTGACTGTCGGTGTTCAGCGAGCGAGCTCATCAACTACCACGACTCCATGTGACCTCGAAGTTTCTTGCACTCTGCAATGTACTCAAAGCAATGTCTACAGCAAAGCGAAGACGGGGCGAATCACTTCATCTCGAATTGCCCAATGGAATGCCAGCCGAATTGCCGCCTCTTGCGGCCTTGTTCCTCGTGCTTTTTGACGCCAAAGCTGGGTAGGCTTAGTGCAGACCCAATTTGAACAGATGATTCAGACTGAGAGGGTGAGGATAGATATACGATAGCATGGGAGCAGTCCATACCGGGCCGTACGTTAACAAAGTCTCTGAAACCCAATTGAACCACTGCTGAGGATCATGTAGTGGAGTTGAGCGGAAGCGTCGAGTACAAGTCGATGCCTTCCGGACTCCATAACGTGCAGGAAGATTTAGTGTAAGCTGTGTTCAGAAAAGTGCTGCCATGATCTGACCGTGGCAATAGCTACTTCATCCACGAGGATGACTACGTAGGCATCAGCGCCTTTGTCAATGAGCCCGCGGGTGAGTCGGAACGCAATGCATTAATGCTAGCAGTGGGCGCACTGGTGCCGCTGAGTCACGGAAGGCTGGGCAAGAGCTGGAAACATGCTGAGGGATTGAAGGGACTGGCAAGGTGCATATTTCGATAAAGCCTATTCGGTGTGGCTGCGTTCTGAATGTGTGACTTAGGGCGCTCGCTCAAGATTCGCACAATACCAAGGTATTAGAAGATTTCTGGACGACGCATCGAGATCAGGGTGACGAGGGTTCACCGAAGTCAGGGCTTCAGAACGGCTCTTCCTCCGTCGAAAAGGTCAATCGAAGACAGAATCAGCCATCCTCAAACGGCCAACCACGGACGCGCAATCGCGCAGTTTCAACAGCGTCAGCCCTCGCTCCACCAGGACAGTCTTTATCACCCCATCATCCCGCATTATCCCTGCCAACTTTCCTAGATACATTTGGTCCACTTATATTTCCCTTGTACAAAGCGGCATTATTGAGGAAAAGAATATTGCTCGTCGGGCAGGCTCCTGTAGAAATATACTGCGATTTTGGTGAGCTCGACTATGTCTGTAGAATTGCTGATGGCTAACAAAGAACCGACAGTATACGATATTTCAGTCTTGTCTAATATACCCTCTTCAATTTCTGATCTTCTTCCACTCGAACCTCTTCCGATTCGCCTTCGCCCACTTTTCTCGGTAGGTGTTCATGATATTGAAACTCTATCACGAGGGTCTCGCGAACCGAACAAGACTACAGAAGATGCGAGGAATGATGACACAGGATACGGCTGGGTTGGATGTACCACAGACGACATCCTGGCTACAAAGGACAATCTTTACGACGCTCTTGTCTCAATACCATCATTGTACATGAAACAAGCTAAGGAGAAGGTATGGCCTCGACTTGAGATGAAGAGGGGGACAGAGGTGAAGGCTACCCAGCGAGATCTGAGAAGATATCGCACCTTACGGAGGGAGCTACGACGTAATCAAAACAAGGGTCAAGGACGGTCACCATTAACCTCCAAGGCAAATGCTAGCGATGAAGAGGATCCCATCTCGAACCTGCCAATTGAGAACACCCAGGAAACATTCGACGATGCCTCTTCTACTAGTGATGGAAAGCTAGTAGAACCGCAATCGTGGTCAGCGCTAGCTTATTCTTCGTTTATTTGGTGGGCGTCATCAGGTGAAAGACGCACAGATCTCGAAGAGGAGGCGGAGTACGATAATGCCCTGCTCCGCGACCTAGACCGATTTCGGGATTCTTCACCAGACCGCCCAAGATCAGCAAGATCGCCAATGATGTCGAGGGGACTAGGGGATCCGGACGTGGGAGTGGAGATGACGGTCATTGCATACTTTCATCGACTTACCGCCCTAATTCTTGGAACGATTGCAGAGATAGTCGACGCTTCGGATAATGCTGAAGAAGAGCAGCAAGCAGACCATTCCATCAATAGTGGGGGCGGTGATGTAGTCTTCATAGCAAGTGAGGACATGGCTCGGATGGGGTTGGACATCTGGAGCGAAGGTGATAGGCGATTTGTAAAGGAGCTGGTGGAACTGTATTGGGGGAGGGAAGCGGACGTGCAAGGAGCGAGAGTAGAGTGCTGTGGGGTGAGAATCTGTTGATGCATTATGTTGTACTATAGGGCATGAGGATCGGATCAAAAGTCTATAAGGTTCCTTACTCTTCTTACTGAAAAGGGCTCAGGACATGCATTCGAGCTCAGTTCTAGCAGGAACATGAATGACAGATACGGTGTGTTAGGCTTTTATATTTTGATGAGAGCTCCCAGAGCTACATCCAACATATCATACCAGAGGGCTTCCTACTGTCGAAGACAAATGTCGGGGCGGCCAAGGAACCCAAAGTAGCTAGACCAATCTTCTGACTCTTGAACCTCGGCATCTCCGCAAAACCGTTGATGGAGTCAATAATTTCAATTCCCTTACCCATTGACAGTCCATTATCTCCTTTCTACTTTCCTCCCTAGAACCTCACCATGGCCGACGAAGCAAAAACCCAGACGCAGCTCAAGGACTTCAAAAACATCTTCTCCCTTGATGGGAAAGTCGCCGTTGTAACGGGCGGGTCTCGAGGCCTGGGTCTGCACGCTGCATCTGGGTTCGTACCCTCTCTCTTCTCTCAATTGCTCTAATAAACGTTTCATTCTGACCGCCTCAGCCTCCTTCAAGCTGGCTGCTCCAAAGTCTACATCACCTCCCGCAAAGCCGCCGCCTGCGAGCAGGCCTGCGCCGCCCTCAATGCCCTTCCAAACAAACGCCCTGGTGCCGTTGCCATCTCAGTTCCTGCCGACAGTGCGAAGGTATCAGATGTCGAGGGGCTTGTGAAGGAAGTCTCGAAGACGACTGACCATGTCGATATCCTGTTCGCGAATGCGGGGGCGACGTGGGGGGAGAAGTTCGATACACATCCGGATTCAGCTTTCGCGAAGGTTATGGATTTGAATGTTAAGAGTGTGTTTAATACCATTAGACTGTATGTTCAGGATCCTTTGCCCTCGTGTTCGTGCGGGGAGCGCAATGGAAGCAATCGACTAATCAATACCCCCGAAGGTTCGCTCCCCTTCTCCAGAAAAAGGCTACTGTCGAAGACCCCTCTCGAGTATTAGTCACCGCGTCTATCGCTGGTCTCGGCGTTGGTAGTCTCGGCGAAAACGCAACGTTTGGGTACTCCGCCTCTAAAGGTAATCTACCCCGTTTTCTTAAACCTTCTAGCAATTTATATACACTGACTACCCGCAGCCGCCGCTATCCATCTAACCCGCAACCTCGCCGTAGAGCTCGGCCCCCGCCACATCCTCTGCAACAGCATCGCCCCGGGCTTCTTCCCCTCCAAAATGGCGTCCGGCTTAATGGAGCTACAAGGCGGCGAAGAACTGATGGCGAAGCAAAATCCCAACGGGAGACTGGGTATGCCCGAGGATATTGCAGGTACGGTTGTGTATCTGTGCAGTAGAGCGGCGAGCCATCTCAACGGAGCGAATATTGCGATAGATGGTGGGGCTTTGTGGTCGAGGGGGAGGTTGTAGGTTAAAATGGACTGGTCGTTGTTGAATTTTCCTTTGTTAATTTCTTCTTTCTTGTAATTCATAGCATATAACGTTCTCCATCTCCGTACCTCGCCTTATATGTTTCTCTCACCTATCAACCCCTTTCTCTGATTGCGTCCTTGCCAACGCTACTTCCCGTATTACCCTCCATCTACATCTCACAGAACTGTTCTTCCACGTCCACACGAAGCTTGCCCGCTTCGACAGTAGATGGATTTCCCAGAACAGACACCTTGAACTTCGACGACCAGAGCAGGAAAACCCCCGTTGTTCACACCTCAGCAACAACACACTCACCAACCACAGAAGATCCCCCCTCGCTCCATCGGTGCGCAACTGACTACGGCATGTATGCGCACATCATCCTCACTGCCAGTAGCCAGCTCGCACTGAGTCTTACCGTTCCTCTGAAGCTACAAGGGGTACCTTGGTGATGAAAGATCAAAGGAGCTTGAAAATTCCGGCTGCCGAAAGAGAAGCAACCGGGCAGTGGAATTCATGCACTACCATGTTATGTTACCTGTGGCTACCTGCGATTCCGGAGACGCTGTTGGTGGCCCTGAGTTCATATGTTGGGTTCGGGGGAGAAAGGAACGTCCCAAGTGTGCGTATTCGTTACCAGATGGCGTCGATACCTACCTAAGGTACCTACCCGATGAAGAACTGCTGGTTGAGATTGCCCGTCCTCTGTTGTACGTAGGGGAGGAATTTGGACCCCACATCACTGCATACCAGTAGTATTAAGATAGTTCTATCCTCCTCAACGCATAGGAATTGACATCCTGATGGATACACACAGATCGATCAACAAACATGTAAAAATTCGTCATACATTTTCTATCGTTACCCCTGTACCAAACGATATTCTCCCAAACCGGCGTATCATCTACACCCCATGACTATCTACACCACCCTTTTGTCCTTTCGCAAAATCTACTCATCCAACCCATATATATATATACTAGAATCGTAATCATGCCAGGAATAATACATCCCTTCGTAAAAGAATCGATCTTCCTTGGACCCTACTGCATGCATGAAACCCTAGAGCGCGTGCCCATACGCCCCACCTCCCCCATAACCGCCCGGCTGGCCCTGCCTACCGCTACCTAAATTCATATGCATAATCGCTTCCTGCGGCCACTCATCCTCTTCGTCTCCCACCCCGGCCCCGGCTCCTGTCGTGTTCGCGACTCGAAGTCCTCCGCCACCTCCACCATTTCCAATGCCCCTGCCAGTGGAATACTCCTGCGACTGCTGCCGCGGTGGAAATTGCGGCCGTGTGTTTTCGAGAGGGCGAGATAGAATGGGGTCGGTGTCGTAGTGGGGTCGTACTGGCGGGTTCGAGGAGAGTGGATTGTCGTAAGCGAGCGGGGAGAATTGAAAGGCGTGTTCGGGTGGTTCAGAGTGATGGGAGGTATGAGAGTAATAGTCGTCTTGTGGTGGTTCCTCAGGAGTGTGAAGGTAAAGTTCCGCGTCGTCGACGAAATTAGAGCGGATTTCGGTGGGCGTCTCGTCTCTGTCTTCTTCTGCAGGAGGGAGGGGTGGGGACTCGACGATTGAGGATTCGTAGGGGGCGGGCATCTCTGAAACTCCGGCCGGTAAGGGGACAAAATCCTGCCGGGGGTGCTGGCGAGGATGTTCGGTGATGGTCTCCACGTTCTTCAGCGAGCTACCGATTCCTCGAACACTACCTACAGCGCTCCTGGGTTCAGCGACTTCAGTGATTTGACTATCCGCCCCGTCCGGATCACGGATACCGAACTGCGCTATTGTCCTTAATTTGCGGGTTACCCATGATGCAAGTATTTTACCGCGCTGTTTTTCCCCAAGACGAGAGCGTGGGAAATCGCCTCTTGACACGAATGCGACAATGTCGACCACAACTTGGTGTTCGTTTAGGACGGCGTCGACGATGACGGGAACGATGGAGGCGAGGTACGCTTTTCGGATAACTTCAACGAGGACGACTACTAGGCCGCCGGCCTGAAAGACGGCGCTGTTGTGAATGAAAGTGGTTAGTTACCGACGTTGGTACTCTGCAAATGGAACTGAGGTCAAGACTTACCATCCGCCTGGCAGGATGTTGCGGTGGCATTTCTCGATGGAATACTCAATGTCCATGGGGAAGTGGCTCAGTCCATTGACCTCGAAAGTTTCGCCTATGCCTCCGAGCACGAAGAGGACTTGCATTTCTACCTGTTGACCTCCGGGACCAATGGGCCGTGTGACATTGTGCAAGAAGCCTAGGTCTCCCGTCCTGACATATGTGACATGAGGATCGCCATCGACAGTCCGGCCATTGAACCTCTCGGCGTCAAAAGCATCTTTGGATCCATAAAATGACTTGACGCAAGCTTCAGACTGCACCCAGATCTCCCCGTACTCACCTATATGGCACAGCAGACGAGTTTCCGGGTTCACAATAGCGATCTGAGTGCTTACCGGAACCATGCCAGAGTCTTGGACAAGGAGTGCGGAACGATCTGTGTCGGGATCCACGGGGTAGACGAGACCTCGCCTTAGAGCGCGGGTGTCGAGCCATAATTCGATAGGCTCGATGCACATGTATGATCGAGAAGCAACCATTGGATTTAGGACGTGCGAGTATATAGTATTTATGGCTGTACGGTCTAGACCAGTGCCGGCGAAATGCAAGCGAACCCTCTGGACTGTTTCTTATTAGCTTGTAGCTTCAGTGCACGAGCTTGGTTGCATTTCACTTACAAACATCGACTCTAGGCCTGCCTTCCGTTGATATCATCATATTCTTGAGTTCGTGCAGTGTAAACCCCTTTCCAGGCATCGTGGCCATGGCGTGATCCAGCATCTGGCCTGTAGCGTAGGTGTCTTTGATCTTGTACCGAGATAATGTGAGGAATAGGGATTGAGGGTTTGAGGCGAAGTCGACGGGTGACACTAGGTATGTAGGAGCGCCGACAAAGACACCCATCAAGCAAGTATGCACAAAACCCAATCCCATGGTACTCCGGACACAACCAAGTACAGGCCTGGAACTAGTCATCTGACACGTCTCTTTTTGTACCTTGCATGTGCCCATAATGGTATCATGACCAAGCTGGACTGCGACACGCCGCTGATCTGCGGTCCAATATGTCCAGATTAATACAGGATAGTTGGACTTGACCCATGCGGGTTTCACCGTAAAGCCTAACTCTCTACATCCGCTCGATTGCTTGGTAGGTTTTGTGGTATTATATGACGGAGGTATAACGACTTTGAGGACTTGAGCGGACTGCTTGATATGTTGCGAGACGACTTTCAGCTTTAGGAGGTGATCAACTTCTGCGTTGACCAAAACGGCCTTGACCCGAAAATCCGTCACTATATGAAGGAAGGCGGGTGCGTCTTCATTCAATCGATTCTGGTCCAATGGTGCCATGGGAACTGCTACAGCTCCAAGACAGAAACAGGCATGAACAGCGTACACGAACTCCTCTGAATGTGTATACATAAGGATCACATGGTCGCCAGCTCGAATTTTGGCTTTGTTCTGAAGATGTAAGGCAACCGCGGCGACCTTTGTATCGAACTTCTTCCAGTTCACTCCTCTGCCCTCTTTTCCTCGCCCGTCAATCGTACAGTAAGCTAGCTCTTCGGCTTGCCGTGCAACGCGCCACTGCAGGAGGTCTACAATGCTAGAGAAGTTATTCAATGGCGTTGAGGTTCTATCGTCAATAACCACTTCTCGATAATCAACTCCGGAGTACTGTTTCTCTTGCATGGACAAAATATCTTGCCTTGCAGCAGTTGAGGTTTGTGACCATATTCCGCCGACAGGGTCCACCCCAACAGGCAAGTTCAGCACAGACCGTTCTACCCCAAATTTAACATGAACACAGGGTAAGATGCCTAAATCGAAATCCCTCCGGCAGAGCATATTGCCTATCTCCTTTCGACCATTTTTGAAGACCCTTGGTAGTGTATTAGGAGCCGTGATCATTACGCAATAGATCCGAAGATGATGCTCTTGGTAGAGGACCTCCATGCAACGTTCTGACAAAGAGTCTAAAAGGGCGGTGTCGAGCTGTCGTGGCGGGCCGCCAGAAGTTGTGGGTGCCGTAGAAGCAGCGGTGGACTCTAGTAAGATGATCGGCAGATGCTCATCGTTAACGAACACATCAAATGCTGAGCAGTCATGTATCTTAGGTACGTTCTTCATGATGCTGAGGACAAGGTGCTGTACAAAGAAGTATCGGTATTCTGCCACCTCCATACCGTGCTCTACCCATTCGACCTTCTGCCGCAATCGATCTTCGTAAAGCCCGAGAATAAAAATCTTGCCTTCGATGACGGTACCCAGCAGTCCCGTCCGAAGGAACTCCGGTTCCACAGCCATTGGAGTAGGATTCCCTTCCTGAAACTTGTACGGTCGAGCGTGAAAAATAGTTTCTGTATGTTTGGGTAAAGCCCAAAAGCCACCCGATAGTGAAGGAGAATCGACCCAGATCTCTCCAATGACATAAGGAGTACATAGCAAGCTGGTTTCAGGGTCTACAACTGCTAATGTCGCATCCGGGATTGGATATCCGAAAGCTCCCACGCGAACTGTTCCCGGCTCGCTTGCAGCCCTCTTACTGGCTTCCTCGCCCATGGCTACCACGACGACCTCATTCGTCTTCAAAGATTCTTTATCTAGGAGCACTTCACTGAGCTCCGTGCGCCCCGTCTCATGCGTTGGCTGTGCCGCTCCACCACCAATCAGGCTGCCATAGCCGTTCGAAGGTATGACGGGCTTCACATCCTTCTTCTCGTTTTCGTCATCTTCATCGTCTCTTTCAAGATTTTTCAATGGACAACCCATCCTCTCCTCTCCGCCTAGCCAGTCTCGCATAGAAATGACCATACCACCATGCTCAGGGAGACAAAGCATCGGAGCAACTACCTCTCTGGCTCGGGGATTTCTTAGTGGTCTAAGCCACCTGTCTGCCAAAAGCTCATGAAATTCGCAATCAATTGTTAGGGTATCGATCAAACATAGTTTTACACTTGAGAAGTTAGGTTCGAAGTTTTTCTTGAAATTCCGGGTCGTCATCGGATCGGATTGATAATTGTATGCGGCACGCTTCAGACCTGGGTAATCCGCCGCCATGAGAGTAGCTTTATACTTAGTAAGGAGATTCGCATAAAGACCTGGAGTATCAACAGCACGAGCTTCCATCCAAACAGTGGTGTGGCCCCCATAAACGGTGAGAAGCGTCCCAAGTATCAATCCAATGCTCTGGCGAGGGTCCAAGTAACTCAGAAGCACTTCGCCTGTTACACCGCCCGCCATCAATCTCCCTGCTCTGTCCCGCAGTCCTGCATTGAACGTGTCGTTACTATTGTTAGGGACGGTTGCAACAATGGCACTTAGACACGCCATCTGGTGCATTATGGTCCTATGACTCATTACAACACCACGTAGGTCGCCTGTAGGAGCCTTTGAGAATTCTATGTATGCAAGATCAGGAACAACGAGAGGGGGAACCTCATCCTTTTTCTTGGGATGGAAGCTTCCAAACTCGTTTGTCTTCCACCATTCTACACCACGCGGCCAATTCAGTTTGTTTGTAGTGATATCGCGTTGGAAGTTCTTGAGGTTCGAATCTGTAGTTAGAGCCAAATGCGCCTGTGTTGTGGTAAGAACTACATTCAATCGTGCATAATCATTCAGATCGTTTATTGGGACCGCAACAACGCCTGCAATGAAGCAGCCCATGAGGGCAACAGCGAAATCAATAACTTCGGTATCCCGGTAGATCAAGGCCACTCTATCACCCCTGTACAGATTACTCTTCTCTCTTACCACCTGCGCTACTTTTTCAGCCCTGCTGGCGAGCTTTTCCCAAGTGATTGACGACGTCTCTTTCCCTCTCTGGTCCAGGACCCAGTAAGCAGGCTGTCGAGGAATTGTGCGAGCTCGATGGCGGAGGACTGTTGCGATGTTGTCAAATTTAGACATGGGGACATTTCCGTTGTGGGGATCGTAAACAGCAAAGGGAACATCTCGAGGTTCTAGAGGCAGCAGATGGTCTACAGCGCCAAACGAAGGCAGGTCACTATTCTTCAGCATTGGAGGCGCCATTGCTGCTGTGGGTGAGAAAGCTTCCGTGGTAGAGTACCGATGCGGTCCACCCCCATAGCTATTACGTTGGTCCTCATTCTGATGGCCAGCGAAATCCGAAAAGAAATTTTGTTGAGATTCCAGCATTGTCGACTGCCGAGTTTGTCCACCATTAGAGCCCCCATACCCGCCACCTTGCTGGCTCGTGTACTCAGCATTATCTGCAGGATTGAAGGCGTAATTAGTGTCCATAGGCTCTTTATTGTACTCTTGGCTGAAGCTTGAAGGTCCAGGCGCATTATTCTGAGTCTCATGGCTATAAGAGGCTCGGTCTTGATCTGGGTTCATGACACCCAGTCTTCTCTCCCCGTGCTGGCCCGCTTGGCTTTGTGCTCTTCCCGATCCGTACGGGTCATAATCACGTTGCCCGTCAAGCGTCTCCGGTTCACCTATTGCCATACTTTGTCGTGGGTCATCTCTTAAGGCCGAGCTCCCGTTGTTCGAGCGTTGAGTGAGGGCTGCGAAAGAAGCAGAGCGCGATCCATTTTGCGAAGGATGCGTTGTGTCCTCTAGAGAGTGTACCCTTAGTCCTCCTTGTACTTGCTCGACCTGCTGAGGCGAGAGGTATTCTGAGAGAATCAGAGTTCGCCGTTTCTGATACCCTTTTGCGGTTATGTCTCCTTCTTCTAGCTCATGGTCTAATTGCTGCAGCTTCGCCTGCAGTTCCGGGTTCTCCTCCGCCATTCTCCAGGTTCAGGCGATGTCAAACGGCGCAAAGAGCAGCAGCTTTTCAGCAGGCTTCGAGGTTCATTAGGCTGCATTCAGTGCGAGTGGTGTTCGCTCAGAATAGACAAAATGGCACTTGAAAAAACAACTGTACAGCGAGCATTGAGGTCACTGGCAATATGTCTAGACGGACACGACAGGACTACTCGTACCTCGTACCGCGCTTTTCGGATATAAGGTGTGGCTGCCGCCGCACACTGATTCAAGACCCTAACAAGCCTAAGGAAATCTGTAGTCCCTCAATTCAACAGGAAGCAGGCCTATCATTTCTGATATTTAGTCCTTTCCCTCGGCCTACTTATGCAGCCTAGCGAAATGGGATGTCGTTACCTACTTACTGTATCTGTGATACAAGCAATGGCGTTCAAGATACCTTAGCCGCTCCGCACACGTGATTATGAATATTCTATGTAAGATGTTTTTCTCTTTAATCCGTACCTTAATTATTGAAAACTCTGCCCACTCCCCGATGATAATTGTCGATGATAATTGACAAGAGATCTTCCCCTAATCAATTTCGGCGATCAGGCACATAGTCCAAGTGCGAAGGTACATGAACTGTAGCCCTAAATCGGACTCAGCCAAAATGGCACACTCATATCAGTATCGATCCTGTGTTCACGACCACGATCAATCGTCATCTAAACCCACTTTTAATGTACACACTATTAGTCTAGTCAACATCAAGTGTACGAGTGAGCATGGAGAAAAGCACAGCAGCTCCTTCGTCGTGGGAGACTCCGAATGGTCCCTATCAGTCACATCACCAGGTCACAAGTGGCAGCTCAACTCCCATCAAAGAAGCAGCCGGTGAAGAGAATGACATTGTAAAAGCAACTACTGGTAAACACATGGACCTCGAAAAAACGACTTCTAGCGATATGAGAAATGCCACAGCTAATGGTCGAATCTCCGGTCTTGAGAGTGTCACTGGAAGGAGCACACGCGCGGATACTTTCTATCATCCATTGTCCCACGAAAAGACTACAGCTGAACACTTGGTCGCTTTTGATGGGGAAGATGATCCTTACCGGCCTCTTAATTGGCCCTTCCGGAAGAAGGTCATCACAACTTTGCTGTATGGCCTTACAACTATGGGATCTACATGGGCAAGCAGTGTGTAAGTCACCAGCAGATTTTCGGATATCTCAGCCGTCGCTGATCTAGCTTTCTTTAAAGCTACTCTCCTGCAGTTAATCAAATAGCCAGTGAATTCCATATTAGTACAGAAGGCACCTTGGTTGGTTTGAGCATTCTGCTCGCTGGATTCGGTCTTGGCCCGCTTCTGTGGGCACCGCTTTCAGAAGTGTACGGGCGGAAGCCAGCAATCTTAATACCTTATTTCGTCGCTGCTGTGTTCTCTTTTGGGACAGCTACTGCCAAGGATATTCAAACGGTCCTTATTACTCGATTTTTTGCCGGATTGTTCGGTAGCGCACCGGTTACGAATACCGGAGGTGTTCTTAGTGATATATGGGCACCCACTCAGCGAGGAACCGCCGTTGTAGGCTACGCGTTTGCAGTCGTTGGTGGGCCTGTGCTTGGTCCTATTGTTGGTAGTGCGATCGTACAGAGCTACCTGGGATGGACTTGGACAGAGTATCTTACCGGAATTATGATGATGTCCATACTTCTGGTTGATATACTTTTCCTTGATGAAAGCTACCCGCCAGTACTTTTGGTCTATAAGGCTCGACGACTACGAATTACGACGGCCAATTGGGCACTGCATGCGGAATTCGAGGAATGGGACGTTTCGTTCAAGGAAATGGCTATAAAGTTCGGCGTGCGCCCGTTCCAGATGTTGGCTACGCCGATATGCTTCTGTGTCGCACTTTATGCGTCGTTCGTTTATGGCATCATCTATGGCAATTTAGCAACGTTTCCGATCGAATTTCAAGAAGAGCGTGGATGGAACCTACTAGTCGGAGCTCTTCCCTTTCTCGCACTGTTACTCGGCATTGTTCTCGGTGGAGCAGCGAACTTACTGAGTCAACGCTTCTACAACCGCCAATTCCTTGCGAATGGTAACAAAGCCGTTCCCGAAGCTCGACTTCCACCAATGATGATTGGAGGGGTGGTTTTTTCAGGAGGTCTTTTCCTTTTTGGTTGGACATCTAGCAAGAGCATGCCATGGATTGCACCGTGCGTTGGAGTCACTCTTATAGGTTTCGGCTTCTTCACCATCTTTCAAAGTGCTCTAAATTATCTTATCGACACGTTCCGAAGATGTTCTGCCAGTGCTGTAGCGGCCAACATATTCCTTCGCAGTGTCCTAGCGGCTGCGTTTCCCCTCTTCATCAATCCTATGTACCGCAAGCTTGGCATTCCCTGGGCTTCGAGCGTTCTCGGATTTTTTTCGGTTCTTCTGATTCCCATCCCACTCTTGTTCTACGTTTACGGGCCACGGTTGCGGGTAAGAGGGAGATACTCATCTAACATGGACTAGTAGCCCCCAATCACAACTTTGGGGATGCTAAATACTCACCCGGAAAAAACCGCCATCATGTGCGAGGCGTTCAACTTGCGTCGAGCTCACTGAAATTCATGGCAAAATCTCACACGTGTGTGGCTGCTGTCGCATGAAGCTGGGTTGCTCAAGTCAAAAATTTCGAACTACGACATACCGTTTCAGGGCCGACGGGCTACAACTTGAATAGGAGGTTGTGGATTCGAGATTATGCATTCGGCCCAACGAATGTTGTTATCATGGTAAGTCGTACTTCGGCCTTATAAAAGACTACAACTCCTCATAGCGCATGTACACCAATCCTTCTGATGAAAACCACGAATATATATCACAGACCTGTTCTGAAAGTTCATGTGGATATCTCTTATCTTGGAGACCTTCTGACACCAATTACGATTCTAACCTTATAGCATCGTTCTACTCTGCAAGGACTTTACTAACGATGGCATGAGTAGTAAAATCGATGCTGCGTACATGAACTCCAACGTCTATCGTTTCGATCTTAAAGTTATGTATCTACACTGGCCAACAGGCCCGTACTTCAAAACCCTTTTGAAAAGCCTCTCTCTTATGACCGCCTCCATATTCGATACGTAGTGATCCACTATCCCTGGCTGAGCCCGTCCGTATTGATGCGATTTGATGGTGCTAAAACACCACTAATACGGCGTACCATTGTCTACACTTTTAGTTTTGAAGTTGTATCAGGAGCAGTGCCAGCGGTAAGCACGGGACCCTCTTTATTGTTTTGCATACAGAAATGTATTGATCCTTCTGTTCTTCTGTGTTTCCAATGAACGTCTTCACCCGGGTCTTTTGATAAGCATTGCCTGTGCAACCTCCCTTCAAATTAACCCTCTGTCCGATCATAGCAATGATATTCCTTCATATCCTATCCTGCGACTCAGTATATTCAAGCCCTGCGTAGCCCTGCCAAGGTAGGCCTGGTTGAGATTGAATTCTCTCATGCCTCTTTGTCCCCGATTAATCATTGTCTGGAGGCTTAACAAAGCGTGGGCGTCGTCACACTGTTCAACAAAGTGCCCCCTTTTCCAAGCTCCTTTGTCTAACGTTAAAATATTCCTATTGTTATATCCATTTTTCAATGCGAATACAATGCCCGAGGACAAAGGCAGGATAAAGAGTGGGAAGTACAAGGAACAGTGGTGTTGTATATCGGAAACATTGGCCCTTCGGAATGAGAGCTTCAGAATCCAAAATCTTCGTATTGAACCAATTTCTACACACGGCAACCACGCCTCTAATATGTCGAATATGACAGGACTGAAAGAGCAGCGGACTAACAAGACCAACGTCACCATTCCTTCAACCATGCACGGGAAGCCTTCCCAATACTCACTAAAGGGACATAAAACTTCCCAAATGCCCGAGCAAAAATCGACATTACAAGTGGGCGAACAGCAGACAGCATCACCACCAAGTGATCCAAGTACCGACACGATCATGGAGCGTATGGAAAAAGCAATGAACGAACAAATGAACCCATCTCCTCATTCCCAAACACTTTCCGAACTGCTAAACGATCAATTTATAGACCCGGCTATCAACGATCAAACAGCAAGCGACTCAAATTCTGTCAAGCTCATTCCACTGCCAAGACAGACGGCAGTGGCGAGTCAAGACAATGATGGCCAAGCACCCTCTGTTCCAAAGGCTGCATTCACAGACGTTGCTGACATGTCGCAATTAGAATTCGATCAGCTCTTAGCTTCAGCCCCAAGTCTTTTTCCAGAAGACTCGAGCGAGCCAACTGAGTTGAACGCACCAGCAGAGCAGAAGGAACTTCTTGCACAAGGCGTCAACCAAGCTGTGGGCGAAGCGTTGTTCACTGATCTGTCGCCAGACACACTTGATCGGATCTTTAGGCCAACACTTGCCGCACTTAACGAATTAAACCCGCTGGCGGAGAGTGCTGTGGATGACCTAGACTTCGGTGATACATCGGACGCTGAACTTGAATCATTCCCGGTTGTGAGTGCTGCCCTCTCAAACTCGCTCTCGCCTGGCCAACAATATCCCTATCCAGCGCCTAGTCAAGTGTACCCACCTATACCTGATTGTCCAGAGGACATATACAGGTTGCCTAATCAACCAGGTCAATACACGTATCCACCTTTTCAATGCCCGAACGTACAGTCCCAGTCAAACTCGTATCCCCAAGAACGGCCTCAACCTCAGTCACGAAAAGTCCCGTACGCAAAAATGGTGGAGGACGATCAGCGATTTGCACACCAAGCGCCTTGTTCAGATCGTGGAGTCGCCCAGCATCAATTGACAGAGCGAAAGGTCCTCCAACCAAGACCCAGGGGGACGAATCTTGTGTCGCCTGAACACTTACAGCACTTCAATGGCTCCACGCAACCTACACAAGCAGCTCAAAATATCGAATCATCTCCCCTCAGAAGCAAGAAGCGAATTTCTCCAGGATCTGACGCCTCAACTGAATCATCTTCGGAGCATCCTGTAATCGAAAGACAAGATACCCCCAAACCTCAGATGCCGAAGAGCCTAGCTTCGAATTACTATCGTATATATGCAGCAGATGAAAAAGCCAAGAAAGACCAGACCACTAGCGCTCGTACCAAAAAAATCCTCGCTTTTGAACCCGAGGAGCACTATGCCCCTCTCAAGAAGCCACCGAAGCCATGGGACGTCTTCAAATACACCGACAAAGGGGAGCTTGAACCTAGTACATACTACAAACCGGAAGAAATACATAGATTTCTATATAATAACCCCCAACACAAAAGGAAGGGCCTCATCCTGTGGATCCAACGTAAGCCTGCAGATTCTGGTCGCCGCTATCCGAATCACACTTCTCAGCGATGTCGCTTTTTCAACTGTGCCGCTAGGGGCAATCTCATTGGCAGCGGCCAATACCGCGTCGCTTTCGATCAGCTAAGTCTTAAGTGCAAGAACTACGACCCCCATTACAACGCCGGCTACGTCCATCTTTACTGCCTCGAGAAATTCCTAGATTTCCCCAAAATCTGCCAAAACATTACCGTTCGCCCTGAGAATCGCAAGCTCCCAGAGGAACCAAAACATCATAATAACATGGCCTTGAGTTTGAAGGAAGAGATTGAATTTGCCAAGGTCTTCATCCGCAACTGCAGAAAGGGCAGGATCCCCCCCAACTACCCCAACTACAAGATACCCAAGCGCCCGCACGTGGGCACTCTCACCCACGCCCTGTCATGCGTGAAGCTACAATTCGAGCCCAAGACCGCAAAAAAGAGGCGTGCCGAGCGAGGCACAAAGACGGCGCTAGAATGGCATGAGGGAGATCTTGAACGTGAGACCGAGCTAAGTACAAAGTCAGCAGCAGCCAAGAAGGGGATGCAGACTAAGAAGGCGAACGCAAGAAAGAGCAGGTGGGGAGATGATGTACCTGATGACGAGGCGGAAGAGGTGGGTGACGACTCGGAAGCAGACGACGAGAGGCCACACAAGAGGCAGAAGACACGGCAGACAGAGGTGGAAGAAGTAGAGGAGCCGGTGAACCCGCTGGCGGGACCGCTAGCGAGAGCGAAGAAGAGGAGCATAGATAGGGAATCGGAGTCGTCGAGTCCTAAAAGGAGAAGGTCACCTCGATGCAACGATGTTGCTATATATATGTAGAATTTAACGATTCACGATCAGCTTGTTTCTGTATCATCCATATCCTACAATCAATACTAGAGACATGATTGTTTTAAATTGTTATAGTGTCAACGAATACAGAGTTTCATTCTTGGGACTGTTAAATCCTGAAGAAAGAATATTGGTGAGACTTCATGAGACGGGTAGAAAGCTCTGGATATAACCAGAGTTTTTGCAAGCTTAAGCAAGAAATTGGGAGTAATAATCGTGATGAAAGTAATACTCGTAGTAAGCAGTATCAATAGCAAAGTCATTGCACTCTCCTGTCCATCCTTCGTGACCCTTCAGTCTAAATCTAACAAGGCTCAGCTTATCGCAGGAATCCGGAATATCTGAATCTAAATATTGCTTCCTTGAGAGCACCATTACCAACAAGCGGAAGTTGTTCCATTTGACACAATTGTCGCAGATAATCTGTGCTTGTGTGAAGTTCCGGTTCTGGTGAGTCTTGGCGTTGCTCGGTGCAACTGCTAGCGTACAGTATCTCTACGCGTCAATACGGCCTTCTCACTGACCATACCATTGATTATACATGCACAGCCGAGAATATTGCAGCTGTCATCAAATGCACAAGTCTGGTGGGACATCGTATCATCATTGAATGGATCCAATATTTCGTTTTCCCGCCTCCCCCGGTACCCCCCTCTTCCCCATCTCCCCCGAACGTGCAAACCGCCAACCATATCTCCCAAATTCTCCGTCCCTCCCTGCCGGCCTTGCCGCTCTTCAAAACGATCCCTTCACCTCAAATCACTCTCGCGGTTCCTCAGATGTTCAGAGCAAAGTTGCGCAATTCAACACGTTGAGCAAAGAGGCGGCGCAAAGACGAAAGGATAATGAAGCCTCGTTGAGGAGGGCGGTGTTGGGGAGAGAGGAGGCGGAAAGTGAGACGAGGAGGTTGAGGGATGAGAATAGGGTTCTGAGAAGGGAAATCGAGGAGGGGAGGGCCCGGGAGAGAAGGGTAGGCGAGAGGGTCGAGGGGGTTATGGTACATTATAGAAAGAAATTCAGAACAAAGGGCTACGCTAATTGGTGATCAGGAAGAGCTACAACAAGCGACAGAGACACATGCGCATTCGCAAGCGCTCTATGAGAAGGAAGTACGACGAGCGAGAAAAGAAGCGTTCAAGTCATCTAGTGCGCTGGTGAAGCTACAGGAGGAGCTAAAGTTGGCCAGAAACAAATATACTCTCATGAGAGAAGAGGTGGAGGTACAGCGGCGGAAGGTGGATGGCAAAGAGCAAGAGACTTTCGCAGCCCAATACCAGCTCGTTGGCCTACAGGAAGAGCTAGACACCCTAAGACAGCAAATGAGGATTGCCGAGGAAGAGAAAGAAACCTTGAAAATATGTCTGAAGGGGGAAGAAGTTGCCAGGATTGCTGCAGAAGGCAAGATAGCGTTACCGGTCTTAGTAGACGGAGAAGAATTCGCCTCACCGAAGAAGAAGCGGGCAGAGAGAAGGGAAAGTCTCAAAGAGAACAAGGATCCGGACGTCGAAGAAGACGAAGAACTCATGGCGGTGCAGAGAGCATTGGACGTAGAGATGCGATTGAGGAGGATCGCAGAAGATCAAATCGACTTCATGAAGATGGAATGCCAATTCCGATGCTGCTCCTGCCGGATCGCTGAAAAGTACGGTGAAGAGTATATCCACGACAATGGGCCAGCAGCGCAATTCATCAGAAAAGCGAGCCAAACCCCCGATATCTCAAAACCCTATTCAGCAACAACAAGCCCCGATCCGTTCGTCACCGAGCCTAATACTACAACAATAACAACAGCATCCGACCCTTGCACCGAACCTATAACTACACGACCTCAACGCCCTTCTCTACAACCACAAGACTCGACAGAAGGTCTCATCAACTTCTCCCCAACAACCGGAACCTTCTTCACCCTTCCTCCAGCTACCGAGCCGACCTCCCCAGAAGAGCTGTCCCCAATCCGCCCTCATCACTTCCCAATTCGTCCACTCCCACCAACCCCCCTCAAAACATCCACCCGTCAACCCTCTCCGCTCTCCCGAACCCCCTCCCCAACACCCCAAAAAACACCCCACCTCATCCCCTCCACCCCCTCCACCCCTCCAAAAACGATCCATACAACCACTTTCACAACTACAATTCCCCTCGCCCCATCCACCCCCAGCGAAGCCATGACGCCAATCGCTCCGCCCTACACGCCTAACGCGACGCTGACGCGGGAACAAGCGCTCGAGCAGATACGGCAGAGGAGGGGGAGGGCGAGGAGTATTGCCGCGGGATTGGGGACGCCGAGGAGACCGATGACGGCGGTGGAGAGGAGGGATGTTAGTGCGCCGGTGGGGGGCAGTGTCAGAAGGGGGAGGGAGAGGGAGAGGTGAGGGATGGGATGCGGAGGCGAGGGTGGAGGGTGGAGGGAGGTTGATTGATTTCGCTTTTCTTAACGGGGTGGCTTGGCTTAGGGGGTAACTTGTGTAGATTGGCCCGGAAAAGTGCGGGAAGAGGGAGTCGGGGATGGATATGGAGATTGTAGAAATTTGGATGCGTGCGTGTGAAGTAGCGAGCAGGAAATGAGCAGGCAGAGTCGCTAGAGAGGAAGAGTAATACATACGTCCTATGCAACCCGCCTTCACCTAGCAGAAAGAGAACCAACAAAGCTCGTCAACAATTCCAAAAATACCAGACCCTTGTTTTCCTCCTGCGTCTTCCAATGAAATTATTTGAAAAAGCTGGAATGGACTTTTTTTAGCTATGTATTCTTATCTTCTCGGTCAAGGGGGGGAGCGGAGGAGGAGCTGCCATACCGCTAGAAGCCTGTTTAGATGAAGTGTGTAGAGCTGTTGTTGTTGTTGTTGTTGTCGAGGGGGTTGAGCCTAGGGGTTTTGTTTATGTAGATGAGTCATGGTTGGAAAAACCGATCTATGTATGTAGGTCATTTTTCACGAGAAAAAACTTGCCGTTTTGTCGAGTTGCAATGGTTTCCGGGGGGGAGGGGGAGGAAGGATTTGATTGGCTGTGATGGTGGCTACATATAGGGGTAGAAGGAGGGAGTACTGTAAGTGGGTGGGTGGTTGGAAGAGAGTGAGAGGCTGTGTATTCCGTACAGGGTTTGTGTTTTTCACACGAGGGGGGGATCATTGACGGAGCTGTGGTGTTGATATCCTGGATATCTTATGTAGAGTACTTTACGTGAGAGGCCTTGCGTTTCACGTTATCGTTTACCGCCTCCGCTGCCGCCTCTGCCACCTCTGCCACCTCTGCCGCCTCTACTTCCTCCCCTCCCACTCTTCCCACCCTTTTCCTTCTTCCTCCCCCTCTCCCCTCCACCGCCCTTCGAGACCTTCGCGCCCCTCTCCTCCTTCCCCTTCTTCCACACCCTCCCCTCCACCCTCTCCCTTCCGTCATCCATCCTCTTCTTTTCCTTCCCACTCAACTTCCCCGCTTTCCCTTTCTTCTTCCCCCCATCTCCCGCAGCTCCATTCAGTTCAACCCTGCCTGTCTTCTTTGCGGCGCGCTTGTCTTTCTCGGACTCGAACCAGGTACGTTTGGGACGGGAGAGGATTTCTTCTTGGTGGTCGATGATGTTTTCGCCCTTTTGGAGTTGCATTTGGGCCGAGGAAAGTTGTTTTTCTTCTTTTTCGTCTTTGAGAATTTCTTCGATTTCATCGGTCACGGCTTCGACTTTTTGCGCCCAGGAGTCTGCTTCTACGACGTCGACGACTCGAGATACGATTTTTGCGCCTTGAGCTTTGCCTGCTTTGACGGCGGCTTTGACGACTTTTCGGTCGGGCTCCGCAGCAATGGTGCAGGCTCTACCGGTACGGCCAGCGCGAGCGGTTCGACCGACGCGGTGCAGGTATATTTCATGGGATTGGGGGGCTTCGTAGTTGATGACTGTGGAAATGTTCTTGATGTCGAGACCGCGGGAGGCGACATCTGTGGCGAGGAGAAAGGAAACGGAGGAGGAGCGAAAGGCTTCGACGGAGGCAATACGCTATAGAGAAGAGAAAGATATTAGTTTGCATGCGGTTGGGGTATTGTTGAGGCCGTCAGAAGGGGAATATGCAGATAGTACCTGTTCTTGCGACATGTTCCCATGTAGTTCTGCAGCTTTGAGATCGCAGAGACCGAAAACTATACGCACACGATGGGCATCGCTTTTTTTACGGAAGAAAATAAGAACCCTTTCTGTGTAAACATTGTTGCAGAGGTACATGAGATAACCCAAGCGTTTATCTTCCCTTCCTGGACGTAGTCGCACAAATTCTTGAACAAGTGTTCCTACAGTTTGCTTTCTCGCATCAACCATCAGTCTTACTGGCCGATTGAGACCGACGCGGATGAGCTTGTCAACCTTGTCAGTCATGGTGGCGGAAAAGAGCATTGTTTGTCGAGATTTGGGGATGGTGGTTAGGATCTCGTCCAATTCATCGGCGAATCCGTCTTCGAGCATTCGGTCTGCCTCATCAAGGATTAAGATCTCTAGAGTATCGACGGTGAAGCTGGCCGAGTTGCGCATGTGGTCGATGAAACGCCCGGGTGTAGCGATGATCACGTCTGGTCGGCTTCGCAGCACGTTCTCTTGTTCTCGTAAGCTGAAGCCTCCCACTAACTGGCAAAACGTGACATCTGTAAAGCTGGCGAGCTTCTTTGCTACGTTGAAGCATTGCACTGCCAGTTCTCGAGTAGGCATCAGGATAGCTACCCTACTAGTTGGCACCTTTTTCGGTCGGTAGAGCAACCGTTCTAGGATGGGTATGATAAATGCTGCTGTTTTTCCGGAGCCGGTCACGGCTCCGCCAACCACGTCTTTCCCAAGCAGTGCGACGGGTATGGTTTTAGTCTGGATAGGGGTTGGCTCTGAGAATCCCACGGCGGCAAGGCCACGGAGGATAGGTCGGGACAACTGCATTCTTTGAAACGAATCGGAGGACAAAGCTTTGGCTTTTGACTTATCCAACCTTTCTTCTGGAGCGAAGAAGGCCTCACGTCGTGCATGCTCCTCAGGATCCTCCCTTTCATCAGTAGATGAAGCACTTTGGTCTTGGTCGTCAGGGTGGGGCACAGGCTCAGCTATAGAACTGTTGCCCGAAGAAGCATCTGAGTCCTGGTCTACTCCGAACCCTCCATTATCGTCGTTCTCTTCATCAGTGCTCGTAGCGCCCATGCCAAATCCATCCTCTGCTAATGTCTCGTCTTCCTCGTCCGTTGCAACAAACCCATCTGCATTCAAACCTGACTGCTCTTCGTCTCCGTCGCTGTCTTCCACGCTTCCTGTAGATCCCTTGTTGCCCTCAATGCCCGGTTTGCCAATGTCGTTTGACCCCACCGCACCCCTCCTCCTTGCAATTAAATCATCGATGTCTACTCCTGTTATATTCCCGGCTCCCTTGGTTTCCGTCTTAGACACATCAAGTCCCCATCCACCGAAATTCTCTAGGACACCAGTACCTGCATCACCAATCTGAAACTCAAAATCGGAGTCCATAGCTCCGTCGGGTTCGCCGTGGGCGGCCCATGTCTGATTTTCAGGTTCTGACGTGACATCTGCCTCGAGAACAGTCTTGCCCTTTTTGCGCTTTCTCGCCGCTTCATTTGCGCCATTGGATGTAGTGCCATTTGCGCTCGTGTGCTCGACAGCATCACGTTTACGCTTCGTGCCGTTGGAGGTTCTGTTAATATAAGACTCAACAGTAGCGTCCTCCTCATCCAGCACGGAAATGTCCTGGTCATCATCAGATATGGTGAGCACAAAGTCATCCTCTAGACTTGACCTTTTGACTATGGGAGCCATCTTTTGATTTACAACGGCGTGTTAATAGACATCTTTGGATGTGGAAAAACCTTCGCGGAACATATTCCGCTGTCACGGAGAATTCATCAATACTTTACCTTAGATATGTTGAACAGGCGCAGCCTACCTTACTTACCTTACTTTGCATACTTGATGGATCTGAATACAGTATTTGCATGAGGCACCGGGAGCATCATGGGAGTCGTTGTCAAAGCAGACTGGAATTGCTACACTATCTTATTGCCTTGAATAACTAGCTACAGGGAGAAGTAATCTGATAGCAGACCCTTCTGAGGCACAGAAGGGCAAGAAAGATTGTCGCCGTCGAGAAGACTTCTCTAATAGCTCGGCCGTACCGATATTTGTTTAATTGATGTTATGTTGGTTCGTAAGCGAGCCATAGAGGAGACATCTGACAATGACCATTCTGTGTATCAAGATATGGTGAAGATATTTGTTCTTGTCATAGGATGTATCCCTCCGGGACGCTCGTGGAAAACAGGTGCCAAGTAACTACGTAACTGATGTTGAATTGCGAAAGGAGCCAATGGATAGCATGCTGGAGACAGGCCCTTTGGGAAATCGAGAAAGGTAGGGAGTTGTCATCTCGCAGTATACCGTTTCCTCACGCTCGTCGATACCGATACTGAATAACTGATGCTGATATTAGAGGTTTGCCAAGCTCGTTTGCTGTAATCCTACCACCAAGCCACTGTCCAGTCAAATCACCTCCAGAGATCTCCAAGCCCTCGCAATCACTATCGCGTCGGAACCTATTATCAATATAGCCAATATAGACAGTTGTATTGCTCAGGGTACCTCTTGCTGCAAACTCAGCCACGGGGTTATTTGTGATCGGTACTCAGGCTCCTGCTGCGACCCTACTCCCAGTCTCCTTTTTCAAGCAAGCAACATTGATGCTGGAATTAGATGATTAGCCTGAGCTTTCCATTCTGCGATGGGGAAGCTTACAGCTTGCCGAATTTGTAACCAATGCCTGGTAGAGTACTAACATGCCAGAAGTCAAACCCGATCAACCATTTGGTCTGCCACTTGAAATTATAGTCGTCGTCAGCTGGATAAGGAATCTGAATGAGGATTTGCTTGATAATTCTCCTGCCGCCCCACTTATACTGGTTTTCATTCTCGCCGCCGACAAAAGGTGTTCCAGAGCGAACACAGTATTCCGGATCCAGCGAGAACAGCATGCGATCGACTAAAGTCTTCCCCACACCTTGACGAGGAAATGCGTGTTGAACCCAGAACTGAATTTCACAAGTGTACCGATAAAGATTATCACCGTCCCCGAGATCTTCTGCATACGCGAAGCCAACAACGACCTCGGCGCCATGGCGGCGGTTTTGGCCAGCTCCCTTGCCATTCATCTGCACGGCAACTAGAAACGCGTAGTGGTCATCGGTCGCAGCTTGCCAACGAGCGCGCCATTGCGTACTATTCAAAGCCCGTCTTTCAGAGGCCACTACAGAGTTCTGAACGTAATAATTGTAGATATCCGTAATCTGGGCCATGTCACAACCCTCAACAGGACGGATGTAGATATTCGCCGTGGGTTTGTGTGGATTAGGAGCAGGAACATAGTTGGCCTCAGCTTCCTTGGCGGCTCGGCGCCACATTCTCCGGTCTTTCTTGGTTTCGACAACGGTATCGTGAAGTTTCTTTTGATACTTCTGAGCTGCGTCTGCCGAGGTTTGATATGCCCGAGAGACAGTGAAAGGATCGTTGGTAGGATAAGTCTTGTGCAGTTCGGGATCCACTGCGCCACTCATCTCTTCATGACCATCAGCAAGGGCATGACCTGTCACGAAGCCAGCCTTGGCAACGTCGACCTGTATAGGGTTTCCAACGGCTTGATCGACGTTTTGCGCCAACCATTCCTGCATGTGCTTACGTTGGCGCTGGTCGTTGTTGTCGTAGACGGCTTCATTGTTCCACTTGGGAGTGCTTAACGGCACCTGTCCGTTCCAGCCAGCAATCGGCGCCTCAAGTGCGATGGCTTTGCCTTTACCCTTGTTAGGAACGGGAGTGGTACCAGAAGCTTCAGAAGCTTCGGTCGTCGCGTTACTAACGACTAAAAGGGGAGAATCCTTGTGTGGAGTACGGTTGGCTTTAGTATTATTGCCGGGTCCGTTGCGGGCAGTATTCGAATAACGTGGTGTATTGGTCACATCCTTCAGCATGTTTGCTTTAGGTGGGTTATTTGACGTCTCTGCCAGCTCGCCATCCGTGCCAGATCTCATCTTCGACTGAGACGGCGAGGCTGAGTTAGGAGTTCTGAGATGTGGTGGGACCCATATCTGTTGCTCGTCAGCCTTCTTGGTAGCCAGCTTATTTCTCTCATTTCCCTTGGGGTCAAGAGATCCTTGGTTTTTGGTCGGCGAACGGAGATGCGGAGGTAAGGGCTTATCTTCGACATTATTGCGAGTGACTGGAGCGACTGTGCCGTTCGTGGAGTTACCAGAGTGAGGAAGGGCATGTTCGACATTCTTTTCGGCATTGATGTCGACATTATCCTTTTCCGCAGGAACAGGGACGTCGTCATGCCCCTTCTTTATTGGCTTACCAAAGTTATAAGCTGGAAGCATGTTGTAATCAATTCTGGGGCCAAGGATACTCTTGGTCCAGGGCTTTGTAGCCCACCCACTTTCCCTATTGTCCCATTCACCGACAGCATCCGTCGAAGGAACGTTGAAGCTGAAGATGGGCTGCGCGGGTCTGGTATCCAATACGGTTTGACGTAGGGGTCTGTGACTAGAAGAAGCAAGACCGGGACGTTCTGTTGTGTCAAGATTAGTGACAGTGCTGGTGGCGGCATGGTTTGCATCTGGGCTAGTGGCGTCATCATTGTTATCTGGGCCGAAAGCATCTATGCTAGGTTTTTGAGCCATGGCGTTGCTTCGAATGTTTCTCTCACCAATTAGGTTGGATTTGGTAAGTCCAGGGTTTAAGAAGGAAGCGTTTGCTGTGCTGATGCTTGCACTGCCAGGGCCTTGACTGCTTTCACCTTGAGGAGTTTTCTCGATTGTTGCCATCTTGTCAACCCAATGATGTGGTTTAGCAGTATTCCCAAAATACTTTCCGGTTACTATGTTCTTGGCTGTGTTACGAGTTGCTTGAGGTTGGTTGCGATGAGGTTGGGAAGAAGCTGGAACCTCGTCCTTGCCGTCGGTTACGTCACGTGCCTTCCGAACGGAAGTGAGGGGCTTTGGAACAGCCACCTCCTGAACCGGACCATTGCTCTTCTGATCGTGACCGTTAAGCTTCTGAATGGATTTCGTAGCGGTTATTTTGTCGGTGGCCGTCTGATGTGGTGCACGAGCTACGGGGAGGAAGAAGGAATCAATCGTCTTATATTTGGCCAGTTCTTCTGGCTCAAGAATTGAAGCAGGAGCATCAGTTTTGGGAGGAGATAAGGAAGCTTCAGTATCCGGGGCAGTAGTCTTGACCTGATGATCCTTGTTAGCAAAAGTGAGTAATTTCTGACGTGAAGCTTGGGACTTCAGGTTGGCATGTTGGGCACCTTTGGGCTTGCGTCACTAGTATTCTGAGCCTGACTATCTTTTGCCTGTACCTTATCAGCAGTGCTGTTGGCACGAGCTTTGTTGGTAGTCAAGCCAGGAGGGGATGCTCCATTGTCTTGCTCGGAATTTTTTGGTGGTGGCTGATAGCCTGGGTGTGGACGCCTGGTGATCGCAGGTCGCTCCACAACGAATGGTGGTATCTCTGATGTATTTACTGGTCGATCGTCAGACAGGAATCCGCGGCCATAAGCTAGATAGATATATGCAATATGAGCATGTAGCTCAAGCATAATTGGAGACTTCATGCAGGATGAATTTTGTCTTACCTCTGCCTGTACGGCTATGCGAGAAGCCTGCGCGGCTCATCTTGTATGGACGACCTCTTCCAAGGTCGTCTGAGCTCTGCGGTCTAAGTTTTTGATGATGTTGTTGATGAGTATCCGAGGTGGATAGTGTAGACGTTGTGGACAAGATGGATGGAGGATCGAGGTTGTTGGAGATTGCATGGGATGAATTTGGAAACAAACCCTGTTTGCATTCATCAGATCCTTAGCTGATCTTATCACACCAATCGCCTCTCACTTTTTGCTGCACAGAACACCTTGAAGGCAAACTCCTCGCACTTCGCACTATAGGAGTAATATTTCCAGAGGAATCTCGTCCTAGATCCGTTACCGACAAGTCGCTGGTGCTCGGAAAAGCCTCTTGGTCCTGTGCAGTCCGCCCCGACTTTAGTCCTAGTCTTGAGCCGGTTTAAAAATCAAATTCACACACCTGTACATCTCTATGAACCTGCTCGATACCTCCATGAAACGGAGGCAATGACAGACGCCTCCTGTTCACGCCTTGACAGATAACAACTTGCTCTATCCCAGGTCAACGATATTTTCAGCCACTATGGGGTGATCGCGTCACATACTCAATGTAGTCTTGATACTATTGTCGCTCAACTTGTCATCGACCTTGACAGGCTCAACTGCCTCTCTCCTATGTTTCGAGGCTCTCTGCAAATCAAGAGGGTATTCTTCTGTAAAAGCGTGAGCTCTGGCACTCACCCCTGTGCCTCCTTTATCTTCTTTAGCATAGGAGTCATTGCCTTGTGTCTCCCCACCAACATAGTCTATGTTAGTACCCTTCTCAGCAATCTTTGCTCTCTTTTTGTTGGCCTTTTCCTTTCTGCCCCTATTCTTGCCTCCCTTCTTGCCTCCCTTCTTGCCTCCTTTCTTGTCAACCAGACTCATCCGTTCGCCAATGACGATTAGCACGGTGTGTCCTGCCTTTGTTTTCTCGTCTTTAACCTCGCCAGTTTGATTCGACTGTTTTGCAATGGCATAGGGCATGCTGTATTCAGCTTTTGGCCTTTTACCTAGTTTTTGAACAGCATGATTCATTTGTCCGGCGGTGAAGTAGGTCAAGCCGTATTCCACCTCCTCTTTCGTGCCTCTTGTTTCACCGGCTTGATTTATTGAATCAGCAGTGAAGTTCGATACGCTATGTTCTGCCTTGTGTTCCAGGGTATCACAAACCGTGTGCCCGATATCCCCAGGAGAGTCACAAAGCTCATGGGTTCTTGAGCGGCCTCCTAAGATGGAGGCATTGTTCTTCATAGTGTGCTGTAGCTGTCCAGGTTCAGAATAATGCTTCGACTGTGTTTGCAGCATCGATAGAGCACCTAAGGAGTTTCTAACTCCCTTTCGGAAAACCTTATTGTTTGCCTTCTGTCTTCGCGCCTCATTCCCGATGTCATCCAAGTCTTGGGTTCTTAGATAGTTGAAGCGCTGCTCGGTGTCATCGTCTGTGACATATACACGTGACAGTGAGTTCGTTTCAGCAAGGGGGTTGGACAAGACGGTCATGGCGTCGTTCTTGACTAGTGCGTTCAGCCGTGGACGTGGACGTGTTTTGGCGGATGACGAGATAGGAGTGGCCACGTTCATGGCGAGAGTCTCTGATACATAGCATGGTCTCGCGCCAGTATTGGAGATAACGGCAACGGTGGCGCTCTCAGTGACCTCGCTGTTCGTAGAGCATCCGGCCATCTTCGTTCCTAATAAGGGACGAACGTTCTCTTCGGGTACGGTTCCGTCCATATCTTCACTCGCCGAGATCATTCAATGGTACTCTTGTTACTCAATGTCTTCGCACGTGGCTAGTAGCTCCTTAAGCTTCGGAGATGAACTGAGCTCGGCTCAATATTGATCGAGACAGCAGAGGTTCGCCCAAGGATTCGGAAAAGGAGACAGATGAAGCGTCCTGCGTTGCAGATATTTACAGATACAAGACTGACTAGGGGTCGTTGTTTTGACGGGGATGTGAGAAAATGGTCTAGCAGCAGCGAGGATTAACTTCTATACCTATGCTATTCTCGGCAAACAAAAGTCTTTACTTACTTTTGGCAACCGATCTACATCAAGGTGCAATTATGTTGTCAATACTAAGAAAAGCTCGCCTCAAGGACAAAGAAATGAGGATCTTGATGCTGTGGGTATGAGAGGCTTGATGATACCGGTTGCTAACAGAGCTCAGTGGGCTGGATAATGCCGGCAAGACAACAATAGTCAAGAGGATCATGAATGAAGACGTGAACACAGTCAGTCCAACGCTTGGATTCATCATCAAAACCATTGATTATGAAGGGTGAGTGAAGCACTCCCCCTCGTGATCAGCATCATTCACCGGTCAGATTGACTCAAGGCGCATAGCTACAAGCTGAACATCTGTATGGTGGGAATCCTCTCAGAGTCATGTCGGCAGTGCTCACCAAGGTGTCATGAAGGGGACGTGGGCGGCCAAAAAACCCTGCGGTCATACTGGAGAAACTATTTCGAGAAGACCGACGCTCTCATTTGGGTTGTGGATGCAACAGATCGCCTTAGAATTGAAGACTGCAGACAAGAACTCGCGGGCTTGTTGCTTGAGGAGGTCAGTTGTCCCAAAGCTGGCATTCGACATTGCTAATTCGACAAAGCGATTGATGGGAGCTAGTCTATTAGTTTTTTCCAATAAGACTGATGTTGAAGGCTGCATGAGCGATAGTGACATTCGACAAGTTGATGATGCCCCGGGAATTTTCAGTCAAACACGGCTGACCGTCACAGGGGCTTCGACTGGACGAAATCAAGACGCACAAATGGACTATCATACTTTGCAGTGCAACTACAGGGAAGAATCTGCGGGAAGGCCTAGAATGGGTTGTGCAAGATGCTCGAGACAGGCTCTTTCTCTACTGAAGGTCAGCTCCAAGGCAGCAGGAGGGGTTTCTATTCTTGGCTTTCTAACGGCCATCAGGAAAGCGCGCCTTGTGAGGCCCGGGGGCATGCGGGTCACAAACCTGCCCGCAGAGCAACAACAGATCTTTTAGCAGGCACACCACTCAGGGCGCATTAGATACTTACCTATGAAGCGCTGTCCCAATGTTACAACACTCTTAAGATATTGACCCGAATATGCTGTAAATAATCTCATACTCTAGATACTATGGTTCCTATGCGACTTCCATATTGAAACATCCCTAGAATACTCCGTACCCGGCGCAAAAGCTTAAGTATTCCCTCGACTCGTAGAATAATAAATAGATCAACAATAGATCCGCAACACCAATTGACTCCAGAAAACTGCTTCGGTACTGGCCGACATCTCCACTAAGATGTCTGTCATTTCCGAAACTGAGGGATCTGAAGATGTCAACGATTTTCTGCTCCGAATTCGTGAGCTTGGTGATAGGCGTGACAAAGAGGATGAAGAGCGCACAAGGAAGCTTGAAGAAGAAATATTGCAAGGCCGGAAGGAAAGGCAAGCTCGGAGAGAGGGTTAGTTGAAATGACGCTAAGTCGCCATCGTGAAGCGATGATGAGGCTTCGATCTAATGGATACTTAGAGCGTGCGAGATCACTGTCTCCGATCAAGGGTTCTTCTTCCAACACTGGCACACCCAACTCTACGCGATCAACAATGGATACTTCAATGCAAGAAGGGCTTTCGGATCCTCCTAGTATACCGATCGTCGACACACGCGACCACGGTATAGACGATGATTCTCACACTCCAAACGGTGGCCCATTAAAATCTGATGTCAGAGGCACTCGAAAGCCTCCATACCAAAACCCCCAGGCTTCCGCGCTATCAAACACATCGCCAGGCGCTGCAATGCCTCTATCTCGCTCAGGCACGCTTTCTTGGCAACAACGACCTACCTCGCGAGGGTCTACAACTGGGGTACGGAGTCGTCCATTGTCAATGGTGGCTACCCACAACAGTGCTGCGAGATCTCCACGTACCAGTCCAGATCCAGCATCTACTAGCGAAACTGCAATCTCAAGAGCTCAAGTAGCACAGTCTCTGGGTTCTAAAGACCCGACTTGGTTCAAGCAAACAGAAGATCGAGGGCTAGGATCAGCTGGGTATCGGAGAAATCAGGAGGAAGATATACTGGACACTGCCTATACAACGAGGAGTGTGCGCTTACCAGGATTGTCAAGAGAAACCTCTGTAGAACCTGAGAAAGAGCGGAGCCCGCCTCCTGAGAGTGTGCGCTCATCTTCGCCTTCCAGGGATGGGTCAACACAAGGGACTTCTGGATGGAGCCATCTATTTTCGAGCTCGGCCGCAGTGTCGTCAACGAGTGGAATTCGCTCACCCTTGCCAACCTTGAGCAGTCAGCGATTTGATCCTCCATCATCTGATTCTACCTCTTCTCACGATGGCGACGTCTCAACAGCTGGCCGGACGCTGGCTATGTCTCCTTCACAAGGGAAAATTTCTCCAGAGCGTTTTGACAGACCCACTTCACCCACCAAAGGCCTTGGTGGTTTTGTACAGAGCGCCATGCTGAAACGATCCGACAGCGTCAACAAGAGATGGAGTGCACAGCCAGGTGCCGGACTGAGTAGAGGGAATTCGATTGCAAGTAATCGAAGTGGATATGATGGCTCAAGACCGACAATGGGGATGACGAGTCCACATAAAGAACCAAGACTTGGCAACATAAGCAGCGATAATTCCCCGTCGTCAAAGTCCAGGCCAGTGTCAAGTCATAGCAATATCAATGTGACCCAGCAGCAGAGCGAAAGCGAGACACCTGGCACTTCATCGTCTTTGACTAGTAGTAGATTTGAAATTCCTTCCCACGATGGGTTCACCAAACCTACGCTCCCCCACCAAAGAAGCATTACTCCTGTGACGGCGGCGCGCGAGCATGATCAAGAAACAACGTCGCTGGAGAAAAGCCCACCAGTAAGTCCCAGTAAGCGATGGAGTCCCATGAAAGCAAGTTGGCTTGAAAACGCTATCAACAAACCCGACTCGCCTAGGACAAAGGCGCCTCCACCACAACAGCCGAGCTGGATGGCTGAGATCAATCGAGCTAAGCAACAACGGGGAAATGTCGATTTAGGCAAGGTTGAAACCCATAAGGAAGTGGCTACAGGTGGTCTTATCCGATCACCACCATTGAGCGGATCTGGTAAGCCTCACACTATCAGAGGGCTTCCTATTGGTACTAGTGCAGGTTTACCAAAGAAGCCTAAGACTGAGTCTCTGGACAGTCAGGCTTCAAATGGATCTGCTAATAAGGACATAAAGTCGAACGAGTTAATTCAGAATTCACCTGCTCCTTTTCAGTCATCAAAGACGCCGATGCTTGTGATGGACCCGCCTGAGAGTGGAGGAAGCACCACTGAAGCCAAGGGCTCCATAGAACCGTCACATGTAAATCCAAATGCCGTTCCGATGACCATACGTAAGGAATCCCCTTCGCCACTGAGATCAAAGCCAGAGACACCTCCAAAAAAAGATTTCCGAGCTAATCTAAAAACGCGGCAAGTCTCTGCGGGAAAGGAACCCACCGAAGACGCAGAATTCAAAAACGTCTTTGGTAAACTTAAGCGTACCCAGACACAGAACTACGTGGCACCGGATGAACTCAAGAGTAATATCTTGAGGGGAAAAGCGGGGCTCGCCATGACTGGAGGGCCGAAGAAGACCGAACGCAAGGACGATTTTAAAGAGAGTATACAGAAGCAAAAAGAGGCAATAAAAGCTGGGCTCCCTCCAGGTGTATCTAGGAAAATCAGCGGTAATAGCATTACGAAGGAAGATCCTCCAACGCCGGAAGCTATCCTCAAGAAGAAGGGCTTGACAAGGTCTGATAGTGTTTTGAGTAATGGCAGTGCTGAAGCGAAGAAGACTTCCAGCAAGCCAGAATCTATTGCTAATGTGGAGTGCTTGCATGATAGGCCGCAGCCAATACCACCTGAGACAAATCCAAACGCACCTGCTCACATTCAGAAAGAGCTAGCTGTAAAAACGAAATTAGGGAATAACTTCAATAGCTCCCTGGCCGGTCTGATCTCGAGGGGACCTTCACCTGTCGGCAGCAGCTTAAAGCCAAGTCAGGTAATGAACCAAGGTGTCTTGTCCGAACCTGGAACATCCACAACAAACAACAACAATGAGGATCCTGCTGATGGACCTCAATTAACTCACATGACCAAAGCCAGGGCAAGAGGACCAAAGCGACGATTACCCAAGTATGTTACCGAAGATGCTACAGCAGAATCGCCAACCTCTGCAACAAGTTCTGAATTGAAGAAACAATTTTCCGAAAATTCATCTCCAGCAAATCTTTTTATAGCAAAGCCTCAGTTATCCTCCCTTGCTATTGAGAAGTCTAAGACACGAGCTCTTTCCAGCAAATTAAGTAATGGTAATCGCAAAGCGTCTCAGCCCAATACTCCTCGAAAACCATCCACTAGTATTGCATCAGTTGACAAGATTAAGACCATTCCACCATCTTCGCCTAAAGAATCGTTGCCGGTTAACTCGAAACGTTCACCTGTGATAAATCCAAAACCACAAACAATTGTCAACGATAATCAGATCCGCAAACCCTCGGCCCCTACACCTCAACCACTCCCTCCAACACCCGCAACCCCACTGAAGGCCCAAGGACCACAAGTAAGCCCCTCGAGGTCTGTATCAGGTCAGGAAACCCAGAGCGATGAAGTCCGAGAAATTGACAGGCCACCTCCTTCTGTTCGTAACGCGGCAGCGACTTGGGATCAGTCACCGGCTTTAAATTCTCCACGCCCAATCCGTGCGAAGTCACCGATCAAGCTGCCTACTCGTAGGGACGAGGAAATTGCCTTGGAAAATGCCGGGCTTGCCCGTAAAGAAGCCAAGGCGCCGATTGGCCTTGGAATCCAGACAGCTTGTAAGGAACCTGAAGGGCCAACAACATTAGAACGCAATTTACCCTCGCACCTTCCTATATCACCGAAAAGCCCTCCTCCGCCTGCTATCAAACCTGCATTAATAGCGAACAGAGTGGTTTCCGGCTCTCCATTACCGAAAGCCAAACCCGAGCGCCTTAATTCTCCTGCTCCACAAACCTCGGAAGCAGCATGCTTGTTTGCCGAGTACTTCAATGAGGTTCCTAGCTCTAGTGGCAGAGTCAACATTGATACACAATCTATTCTTGCCTCAAGATCGTCCAGCGCAGGTTCGGATAAGATCAAGACGCTCAGGAAGCAGATTTGGGAAGTTACTGGTGACGGCAAGTCAGTCGCAGTACCTTCACACCAAGAACACATCCTCTTTGAAGAATGCATGTACATTTGCACTCACGTCTTCGGCAACGCGGCGGGGACAAGAAATACAGAAGTGTATCTCTGGTGCGGTGACGGTGTTCCTACCTCAGCGGCCGAAGACGCTCAATTATTCGCGAAGAAAGTCGCCAAAGACAACAACGGCAAGCTTGTTATTCTCCAGCAAGGAAAAGAAACTGCCAATTTCTTCGAAGCATTGGGTGGTATAGCCATCACGCGTCGTGGATCCAGCAGTCGAGCCGACATGCCTTCAAGCGCAGGAGCGACGTACATGCTCTGTGGCCGCCGTCATGTTAGTCAAATTGCCTTTGACGAAGTTGACTTTGACCCACAATGTCTTTGCGCAGGATTCCCCTATATTATCTCCGCACGGTTTGGAAAGCTTTATCTTTGGAAGGGCAGCGGGTCCAGCGCCGATGAACTAGGCTGCGCCAGATTGATAGGCATGGATTTGGGGCTGACGGGAGAGATCGAGGAAATTGACGAAGGAAAGGAACCAAGTGCTTTCTGGGAAGCTTTCCCGGGTGGTAAGCCGAAAGACGGACTGAGCTCGAGCGCCAATCCGAAATCACAGAAGTGGCATCTCAAGCCTTCATGTGAGAAATATATGACTAGGCTGTTCAGCGTAGACCTCGAGACGCCAAGATCGAAATTCGGCTCTGGTTTTTCATGGGCAAGGAGAGGCAGTGCGCCGTCATCGGAGGAAGGGGCTATTCCGACAGCGCAGATAAGGGAGATAAATCCATTCACATGTTCGGATTTGGCGGATGATGGCGTCTTTGTGCTGGATACTTTTTTTGAGATCTATGTGTAAGTCGTCGCATCCCAAGCCCTTTCCTTGGCAAACCCCACGCCGCCTTCTCTTCATACCCACTTACCAACCTTCTTATGTTAATCTCCTCCACAGCATCGCCCCCTCCCCTCACGGCTCCAAATCCGCCCGTTTCCCCACCTTCCGCGCCGCCCTCTTATTCGCACAAGAATACGGCATCCTTTCGGCCTCGCTCGAAGACCGACCGTTTGTACCTATCGGCAGCGTTATCTTCGGAGGCAGATATGCGAGTGGGGTACCCGAGGGGATGAGGAGGGCTTTTAGGAAGTGGGAGGATGGCGGGTTGAACGGGGTCGGCAGGGAGTGTAGGGTTGTGGGCTTGACGGAGTGTTTGGAAGTTGTGAGGCGGTAGAGGGAGGAGGTGACGGTGGCCGGGATCTCTGCGGCAACGGTTTGGTGAGGTTTCAAGAGAGGATGGACGACATGGAGATGAAAGCGGAACCAACCACGGACAGGAAATCCATTTCCCGCATGCAACGGCGTTTGCTCGGCGGAGGCACAATTTCACGACAAAGCATTTCTTGTACATCAGCCACTTCGGCGGGGCGGGAAAGGGGGCGCGCGGGACAGTTGATGGCGATTGTACCATCTAAACCCGATAGATCTGTTGCCCTTTTTGTAGATACTCTAGAAATACCAGATGAGGTGGAAGTGGAAGTGGAAGTGGAAGTGAAGTGGGAGCGGGGTGCGGTGGTGTGTATGATAGATTAGTGAATCAGAAAGAACGATTGGTTTACTTGAAGGCATTTCATTGTGTATGACAAGTGTGCTTGAGGTTCGTGTGTGAAAGGGGAGAAGGCAACTTTTTACCCGTTCCCGGCGCGGCGAGGTATGTGATATGTACTCGTACACAACCAGCGGCCCTCACTACATACTCCTTCCGGCAAGGCTACAGTACATACAGTAGATGGTTTAAATAAGGGACAAAATACCCGTACTCGTACACCCCATCACTACTTTTACTCATATGTACACCACCCCGTGGAACTCGACTAAATCTCCCATGGCGCACCACTCACTCACTCACTCACTCACTCATTCACTCACACATCAAAAACTTACTTTACTACAGTAGGCACATCCCCAGGGCTTACCATGTACACACGATCTCAAGTCCTCAAGGCAACCAACCTTGTTGCACGAATTTGAGAATATTTGGCAAAAAGCACCATTTGCACGGGTTCCGGAAAAAAGAAGCTCGCTGGCTGTTCCGGGAGCGATCGGATTTTCGCGGAATATGAGGGGATAATGGCTGCGAAAAGGTTTTTGGGGTTGGGTTGGGTTGGGGTTGGGTTGGTGGGATGGGATGGGGGGGGTGAGGATGGCGATGGCGATGGCGATGGCGATGGCGATGAGAAGTGTCAGAATGAAGATAAACAGAAATCTTCAAACCGGATCTTGGTCACTAAATCTCGGTTTTTCTATTGTAAAGTCGCTCCAACAATGCTCACGGTTCCCATGCCCCAATATGAAGCATACCAAACCATTGTGCATATCTTAGCTCGTTCTTTCGTTTTAGACCATAGGAACAAAGAACCATAAAGTGGGCTACCTAGTATTATCAGGGACCTCAAAAATATTGGGCCTGGCCATAGAACCAGCCTCGTGAAGGTCTCCTGCGAAGTTCTTTTGGGGCGGTGGCCGCTTCCCCTCGTGTTGTTGCTGGATCAAAGCTGCACGGCCATCAGTCGCTGGGTCAGAATTGTTCTGGGAGATGATCAACCATATTGATGGGCGTCCTTCGCATCTCTTCTCCGCATACGCCTCTCTCGAAGCAACGACACGACAGCGGCGGCCAGACCTAAAGTGAGAGGGGGTCCGACACCAGCACCGATGGCTGCTTCTACGCTGGTGGGCGAAGAACACTGATGCACCATGCTGTTCGTGGAAGCAGAGTTATTATTAGTGTTGCAAGTCGAGTTCGAAACTAAATGAGAGGGTTGGTGGAGCGTAAAGTAGCGTTGCGAGCGTCTGCAAAGAATCCCTTGGCTATGTTGAATATTTTTGGGCCTCTACATTGCGCATTGTTCGAGCCGTCGCAATAGAAATACTGTGGCAAGGTGGTATTCTCGCAGGGAAGCACCTCCGACCATCCGTGTGGTTCTGGTAAGATGAAGGATTAGCTAAAGAGGTCCCCAAAATCAGAACTTGGTACCTACTGTCCGCTGGGTCAGCGCATATATTTGTGCAGGATCCGTCGCTCCATGACGAGTCCGTACAACTTTGTCACAGTTAGTTTTGGGCTCGTTGTGTAAGGTACGGAGGTGTCGACAGACCCCTCGGGTAAGACGATTGTTGGTTGTGCCATAGCAAAGACTGTTGGACAGGCAAATATCGTTGGGATTGTAACATGTACTATAGGCTAAATAAGGTTGACACGGAGTATCCGCTTCTATGAGCAGACCCCAGGGAAGTGACAATTGACTTGAGCTCGTGCCGAACAAAAGAGTGCACACAGCACTATGGCGAATTGAAGGCATATTTTGGACATTCTGAAGAGATGAGCAGTCGAGTATTGGGTCGGTTCACGGTCCGAATGATGGCAACTGCGAAATGCTGAAAGTCTTGAGGTGCAGGGACGGAGAGATGTTGTTAAATATCTTAAAGGCTATTGTTGTGGTAGCTTTATAGGCCTTTCCCGGACTTTTCAGCCCCCAACAACAAACCATTGGCTGCGACAGAATCCAAAGATCGTGGGAGTCATGAGTAGAGGAGTGGGTAGGGAAGTAAATGATGGAGTATGTAGATAGAGCGCTGAGTTTATAACATAAGGTACTGAATAAACCACATATTATTAAGACTCGGTAAATCATATATGAAGCACTTCGAAACATTTAAACGAAGCATGTGTGAAGCCATTTAACATGTTTACGTATCGTTTTTGCGATTTGAAATTCTCGATTCTTGATTTCCGATTTTCCAAAAATTCGTTTTGTCGCCAAGTCCATAATGGACTGCCGCACTGATAGACCGCCGTAATAACAATGTTGAGAATCCATTCCCGCCATTCGTGGAACAGAACGTCGATGCTCGGGTGTTTGGTGAACACGAATAATTGTCTCGCATCCCTCTAAGCTCAAACTATATTCCTGTGTGATTGAATCTTACTGCACCTTCTCAACATGTGACCCAATAGCGATGCATTTCTCAACGAAAGTCGAAGCGACTTGCAAGTTCTCTGCACTACTCAGCGCTTTCGTGATCATAGCCTCGCTCTTTTCATGTAGCAACCGTCTGAGTGCGCTGACCAGAAATGCTGACACCAGCTCGACAGACCACGTTTCGGGAATGAGTTCCAAAACCTGCCGCACGTCGTACCAAGATCCAAACCGTTCCAGGAGCTCGCTCGTTCGCTCCAATCTGTCATTAATGTCTTGGATACGGAGGAACTCCGAAAGTAGATATTCAAAGAGTTTTGCTTGTTCCTCTCGTGAGGGAACAGCGATCGGGGTAACGGGTCCTGAGATCGGGTGGAAGATACTCGCTCCACCTAAAAGGCAGTAATTGATGGCAGTATGATAATCTCCTAGCCCTTGAGTGAGCAGCCGAAGAGCTTGCTGATGTCGACCTTGACGCCCGTCAATAATGATGGATTCTGGAACAAGGTCTTCTTCGAATGGCTCAATCCGACTTAGAATCTTGCCGACATCGTAGGAAAAGTCGGCACCATGACTTCCACCAAGGAGCTCGAGAAGACGGAGGCGATCATGCCACCATGAAACCGGAATATCGTTCTCAATGATGAACTGGCGATATGTCGGTTTAGGTGGTCGCAGCGCTCTGTAGGACTCGTACGTCTGCGCAAGAGTAGCTCGAGCATCCTCGGAACCGCTTAATACAGCAAGCACATTGTTGAGGTAATAGGAAATCAGATCGTTCGCATACTGGACGTTCTTTTTGCCAAAAACAAGATGCTCGAGGTAGACCTTTACGGCATCAGGGGCTTGCTGTTTCAGTAGCTGTACCACGTGTTGAGGTTCCATCTTGACCCTACTGCTGTCGTCTGTGAAAACTTGGACGCCAAGTGTTGGATTTCGCCTGGCAAGCCAAGTCCCGTATTCGTGGACTATGCTAGTGTCTTTCATCTTCCCAAGATATTTACGAACCTCATTTTCTCCGTCTCGTAGCTCACCGCCCTCATCTTTTTCACCGTCGACAATTCTTCTCCAAGTTGCCAAAACTTTCCCGAACATTTTGCGACTTTGGTATAGCCTACTAAGTACATACAGACGGTGATAATCTTCCAAGAGTACGACCGCTCGCTCAAAGCATTCAACTCCAGAATCCACAAGGGAATATAGCTCAGCTCTGGCTGATGACGGCATTGAAGACTTCTTTGTATTTTGCCTGTCCTGTTCGAGTAGTATACGCAGTAAAGCCGCATCAACGGTCTGGAAAACCTGGACTTCATCTGCTATACTGCCAAAGCCCTTGCGTTGTCGCCAAGCCGAAAGATATCGCTTGATAAGGTTTGTGATTTCTGAGTTGCCTTGATCATGTGATTCTCCAACCCCCCGGCTCCCAGACATTAAGGACCGGTAGTGCTCCATGATCCAGCTCAAGCCTGCGTGTATCCAAATGCCTCTTGGACCTTCAATGATTTCATCCCGAAGTTGCGGGATCAAGGAAAGCATTACACGCGGTTCCACACCACCTTCCATCATCAAACCTTCTGTAATGCGCTTATCCGCGCCCTCTAGAGTAGACATCATGGACGGCCGGGCGAGTAGGTCGGCAAATAAGATTAGACTTGTCTTTTGACGTATATACTCCAGGCTTAAGAACTCGGTTTCTGTGCTCGGTTCTTGCCCTCGGATCCCGTTCACAATCTTGATAATCTGACTTCGATCTATCGTGACATATGATTCTTTGCCCAGATATGCCCCAATGATCTGATCGATGACCGCATCCAGCCTGATGACGAGCGGGTTTCGGACAGCCCACCAGATCGAAGAGCCTGACCATACCGCAATGTGGCTCGTTCGTCCCCCTAAGCGCCGACTAAACCCATCTTCTTCCCGAGTCCTGTTCCTTTCCCATTCTTCTACTGGTCTATCTGATTTTTGACGTTCCGCTGACGAAGCATCTGCACTGCTGCTGGTTAGTCGTAAACGTGTTGCACGCAGGACCTGGCCAACTTCTGGAAAGGGAACAACCGCTGCAGTCTGAAGAAGTCGGAGACCAATTTTGGGACTTAAGGGTGTCTCATCACCCTCCCCGCTCTTCATATGAGACTTAGACGTGGGGACTGTCAACCACTCTTTACTTTCGCTATCATCCACATCCCACCTTTGGATCTCTATTACCTCTTTTTCTACGCTGTCTCCTGGCCGCATCATGGTAGCAAGGACGAAGCCTTCACGGTCTTCCTCTTCGGTACCTTGGACACGTTCAATTTCCACACCGCTCCCGTCTACGACGACGGCACTGGGATAGTGACTAAACTCCACACTTCCTCGAACGACGTCACCGTCGAGATTGACAAAGATACCAACACCAGGCTCCATAGGGGCAGTGCCGGTGGTCAGTAGGAATTCCGTAGGTGTAGGGGAGCATATATGTGGCATCAAGCTGTGTACATCTTGCTTTAATAGCGAAACTTGCTTGGGCTTGCTTATTTCTTCAGGCGGTGGTGGCAGAGGCTTGTCAGAATGCGAAGGCACCCTACCCGGGCTTCCGGCCTTCGAATCGGACCTGTTGAGGGATGAACTTTGTAACGGCGAAGTGGCTCTTCCAACAGGCTCCGGAGTGGTGAGACCTGACCTGTCTTGACCTCTTGCCTGTGGACTTCGCTGCCGTCGCCCAAGGCTACTCGCAAACGCACCTAGACTTGAGCCCCTGCTGTGGCCTTTCCCTCCGCCAGGACCTTCACCAGAAGTAGGACGACTGGGGCTGGAGCTACGAAAGCCTGGATCAAGACTTGTAGCAATATCCTCCACTTGCCCACCGCCAGCGTTGTCATCCAAGGACGAAATAGGAAAGAGAGATATCTTTTGCTGGTTATCAACATCAAGTAGAGCGTATGAATGGGCATCAGCCACGCAGGCGAAATTGGCGCGGCGAGTAGCCACAAGACATCCAGGATATTCTATGTTTCTAACACGACGAGCCTCATCACCAATGCGAACAAGCCTAATCCGGTTTTTGACACAGATCATAATAACCTCTCCATCTCCTTCTGCCACTTCAGCTTCGTTGAGGTTTGCTCCTCCCACCCAGCTGCAATTAGAGACCACAGTATTACCAAAGGCAGGTGTTAGTTCAGGCAAGCTATAGAATGACAATGTACCATTGCAAAGAATGCACGCTTTGTCGACTTTTGGAAGCACCAGGATTTGCTGCACCCCATTTGAGAAAAGAAAGTCGTCCTGGGCTTGATTATAAGCTGGCTGAAGCCTAGATGCAAAGATGAAAGTTGGGGAATTGGACTCATCGGCCGGATCAGGTGGGATTGAGACAAAGTGAAGGATTTCTCCAGTGGATGTGCCAACATATAGGTTGGTCTCTGGAAGAAGTACGAATTAGCAAAGTGCAAATATGAAAAGGCCATTGTTTCTTCGAAGCTCAGAATTCCATTAAGGTAGGGTGTTCCAGTGTCAGTATAAGGACTAACCACATAATTCAACACTGGTAATCTGGGCTTCCTGTGCTTCTCCATCCGCAGAGAGCGGAACATCTTCAACAAGTTTTTTTAAGACGTAGGGGCCGCGCGAAGCACTCTGGTATGTTTCAGGGGTTCCTTCAGGCGCCATCGTTAAGTTTTTGTGCCTGGATCCGTCACCCAGGCCGGGATTGAGAGTTTACATTTTTGATAGAGCAGTATTGCATTTGGAAGCGTTTCCGTTAGTGAAGGGCGGTGGGCGCCTTGTGGACAGATTCCGGCTGCCGGTCAAAGAATTCCCCGGACGATACGGACTTACTTCGAAACCATTCATACAGTAAACATTTGACGGTACATAAACATGTAAGCGTCGTATCTTGAGTATCTTAGCAAATATTGTGCAGTGCCCCTTTCATAACATCTGGAACTGCGGATGAATCATGGACGTGTCTGCTGTAGCAGAGAGCAGGTCATCTGGTGACAGTGACCGAGATGGTCTTAACGACAGCTCAAGTACCACGAAAGACGGTTGCACAACATCTTCAGCTCTAAGTAATGGCGTGTCTCGTCCCTCTGCAGAGACCAACAAGTTTCAGAGTGCAATTTCAGCTTGGAGGAGTAAGTGGTGCACCTATGTTTCCGTGGAGCAGAAAGCTAATCTCTTAATCCCCAGATATTGACCTGACCAGGCTGGTACCTGGACTGGACAACACAGCATCAGAGATTGTCTCTCAACAACGAGATGCTCTATTATCAAGAAAGGACTTGGCCCAGAAAACGAAGGATTTCAGAAAGCTCGATGATGAGGCAAAGCTTGGGGAGTTCAAGGGCTTATTGAAAGGTAATTATCATACTATGCAATTACAATCCAGGCTTCTAATTTGAAGGCAGCATATCAGACGTTCATTGACCTCCTAACAAGTCACGGCAAGACTACTTCTGCTGCTTTTCTACAGACATACTCCTCAATATCCGAAGCCCCGGACCCTTATCCTCTGCTCGAAGCGTCCGTCGATGCTCTATCGCTATCCGAAGATACATTGCCTAAGTTGACATTGGAGAATGAGCACCTTCAGAAGAGCATAGCCAACCTTACAAATCAGCTTGACAATGCGGAGCGCCAACTGGAGGAAGAACGTGCTGCACGGAAAGATTTGGAGGAATCGCGAGAATCAAGATTGAAAGAGGTCGAGAATCAATGGAAAGCCGTAGTTGAGGAGAAAAAGGACAACTGGGAGTCTCGAGAGCGCAGCTTAGAGGAGAAAGTAGAGAATCAAGACCGTCTTCTGAACGAACTAAAAGCCAGCTATGAAGTAGCTCAACGCTTGGGACAGACCGGCGAGAGTGAGAACGAGAGCCATCAAATCTCCGTCAGCGCTGCGGAGCTGGAGATCGTAAGCTCAGACCTTGACAGGACGAGTCAACGCCTGGCGGAAGTGGAAGCAAGGAACGAACAACTGCGAATAGAGCTCGCTGAAGCTTCCTCTAACGACCATCGAAAACCAACGAAGGACGAAGATTCAGCCAGTGCCCGCTTGCGATCGGAAAACTCCTCTCTGCTGAGAAAGCTTGAAGCAAGCAAAATGGAGAGAGATTCGGAGTTGAGAAAGCAAGAGAGTCGAATTCGTAATCTGGAAAAAGACACAAAATCGTTGCTGCAAGATAGGGAAGATTTGCGTGGCAAAGTCCACTCATGGCGCGACTATCCAGAAGTCAAGCGAGAACTGGAAATGTTCAAGGTATGCCAATAAATAGCAAAGAGGCAGTGATGTTCTCTAACGTGCCTTTTGCAGTCTATCGAATTTTCCACGCTTGATGATGACGAGACAGGTAGAGCCGCGAACGATGATGGCGATATCGATATGGATCGTGAGCTCGTTCAAGGCAACGATCTAGCTAGAGATGAGAAAAAGGAAACTCTCGAACAATTGCTGCTTGCTAGAAATCAGAAGCTAAGTAACGAGATGGCCGTTTTGAGGGTATCCCATCAAGATCTACAACGACAGTTGGATTCTTTACAGGAGACTTTGTCAAATACAAATGCAGAACTGGAGCGGTCGCGGAGCCTAAATGCAATATTGGAAACCGATTTGACCCGAGTTCAACAGGAGGCCTCGACTACCTTTCCATCATCAGCTATGTCCACTACTGGGACTTATACATCTCGATATCCGGCATCGACAGCTTATAATGCCAATACTCTTGGGAGCCGCCGAGGGAGGACTTCGCCAACATCTTCGATTATATCTGGTTTCGATCCCCAGAATAACTCACGCGGCACCTTGGATGCGATCCGTGCGGGGGAGGCGGTCGGAGGCGGATCTGGAATCCTGCCGATGATCCAAGCCCAGAGAGACCGCTTCAAGCAAAAGAATGCCCAACTTGAAGGAGAGCTTTCGAAACAATACAGCACTGTATCTTCGTTGCGTCAGGAGATCGCTTCCCTGCAAAAGGACAACCTCAACCTCTATGAGAAGTCCCGTTACGTCTCGACATATAGCCGAGGCCAACCGTCTGCATCGGCTTCAGCGCTCTCTCAAACACCTCAGTCTACCGCCATACAAATTTCCGCAGATACATCTTCCGGACTGTCGACAGACCGGTATCGATCAGCTTACGAAGCCAACATCTCCCCCTTTGCCGCCTTCAGAGGGCGGGAATCGACACGAGCCTACAAACGTATGAGTCTGCCAGAGCGGATGGTTTATTCCATCACCCGTATGGTGTTGGCAAATCGAACGAGTCGGAACGTATTTGCTGGATACTGCTTAGCGTTACATATATTGATCTTCATCATGCTCTATTGGATGCAGACCGTCGATATAGAGAAACACGCAAGCAACCTCGGCGAGGCGGCGGGAGCCGTTGTAGCCGGTGGGAGTGCCCTGGGCGGTAATCCAGGAGCGGCTGCACAACATGGCGATTGGCATCCAGAGGGATTTCAAGCCAATCCTTCGTAGAAGACATTCTTACTTGATGTTAAGCAGCAAGTTTTAAGGATAACGTCGACCAATAACTGCATGAAGTTGCCTTGTCTCGGTGTGGCCAAGGTCCTTGACTCAAGGTTCTACATCAATTTGATAAGCTCGAGTCAAATTCTTGCTACCACCACGCTTACGGTTGACGAGGTAGAGGGAACATGTTATTGGACTTCTATCGAAACGCTTCCCGTTGAGCCTCATCGTCTTCCCCACCCAACCAGATCAGACGATAAAATAAGGATTGAGCGCCATAACAGGTGGCCTGGTCGTTGTGGATCCACGATGGTGTTCGTAGAGTGAGAGCAGATGTTCGGTTTTCAGACTTGGCTGCATAAGTGATTGGTCCACGGTTCACCCGCAGGATCTCGAAGCGCCCGGGTGGATCTGCTATCACCAACAACTGGAGGTGCATACTTACTTAACGATAGCGTGGATAGGTACTGCATACACCAACCCGGGCCACCTGATTTTAGACTGCGCTACCCTTTAGTCAGATTCTGAGGTAAAAGCTCAAATGAACGTGGTATGATTCTGTGTTTTCCTCTCGAACCCAAGTGCAAACAGAGTCTCTGTTTGAAGGGAAAGTCGCCGAACACAGCAATGCTCTAATGCGCTCCAGCCCATCTCATCAAAATATACAACCATCCAGCCTGCCTCCTCAAGACCAGCAACATTGGGCAATTGCGACGCTGTCTGCAATCTTTCCTGATTGGTGCAACCCTAATTCAACAGCCAATCGGCAAGGCCACGTCCTTCCCTCTCTTTCGCGGAGCCGCCCAGGTTAAGGATTGTGCATACAACCCGCATCCCCCCTCAATCTATCCCAGGCAACTCAGGCCAAAGAGGCCTGGACAGCTGCCACTGCAAGCGCCATCAATTTTGTTTTTAGATCTCCCAGCTTCCATATCGTCAACCCCGTTAATTTTCCCATTGTGTCGGTATTGCAGCGACCAGAATAGAAACCTGGACAATATACATAAGAAACAAACATGACCTCCTCCACAATGCATTTACGCTGTCATCGCTGTGCTACACTCAAGCCACTTCAATCTGGACATTGTAACTGTGCTTGTCGGTCCGGATCTAACCAACATCCTCTCTCCCTGACTCTCGTGTCCACTCACTTCCATCATGCAACCATCACTCATACTTCTATCATGTCTGGCGGGTTTGACATGGTCGGCTGCGATAGAAAAGCGGGGTGAAGAGCCATGGTCCGAGCCTGTTATGGAATACTATGAAGCTGTATCGAGAAGATTAGCCAAGGCGAGAGACCATCCTTTACCCAAGGATGCATCGAGTTGTCTTCTGTCCAATGCCACCCTTCCGTCTTCTGCACTTCCAACAACGAACGCTTCTCTTGCACTGTACCATGTTGCTATCGGACGCGGAACACAGGTTAGTCTCTCAGTTTATAATGCCACCACGTTCCATTGAATCATCTTTACTAAAGCCTTTCCAGAACTATACGTGCGCCTCACCCTCCGCAACCCCCGTCCCCATTGGCGCCGTCGCAACCCTCTTCAACGCCACCTGCGTGGCCACCTCCGACCAAGCAACCCTAGACTACCTTACCGGTCTCGCCTACCAAACGCCTGTGGACAGCCCCGCCATCGTCCACGGCCCCGCCAGCGCCGACACCTCCGGCCACCACTACTTCACCAACGACGCCAAAACCGCAACCTTCAACCTTCACAACGCAGCCGCAGACTTCGGCATTACCTTTAGCAACAAAGTCAATTCCGCCCCATCCCAGGAATACTTTCCCGCCAGCACCTCCGGGGTCGCATGGTTGCAGCTCAAAGTCCTCCTCACGCCACCTACGCCGCTTTTCATCGTAGACGCGGATCGAGTTGGCGACGTGCAGCAGATCTACCGCGTCAAGACCATTGGAGGCAATCCGCCACCGACATGTGACGGGCAGCCCGCAGTCATAAAAGTGGATTACGCGGCGCAGTACTGGTTCTACCATCTGCCCTCAGATTCACAATCGCAATCAGCGGATTAGGTTTTTCTTTCCCTTTTTCATTCGGATCACTCGGTTCTCCTAGATACCTTCGCTACACGGCACTTTGGGGGCGGGGCGTTCCGGGCCTGCGGGCAGTCTTGGGTTCTATATGGTAGCTTCTCGAGTGACATACTGGGCTGCCGAAAGAGCGCCTTCAACTTCTCTCCGGATGGGGGAGAGGAGGGTTTATAATATAAATATATATTTTCCAATGACCGGTTCCAGTCGTTGCTATGATACTTCTTCGTGATTCAGCCCTTCGATTCTAGTAAATATAAATCCAAATCGACCGAACCAGGACCTGAAAAGTTCTGGTTTCGGGAAAATGCCAGCCAAACCCAATCCCAAAACCCAAATACATACCCTAAAAGAAAACCCCCAACCCTCATAGTACTGAAACTATCACAGACATTATTTAATACGGCCCAAAAATTCGAAATCCCCCCATCTTCACAAACAAAATTCAAAAAAGCATTCCGCGTGGGACTCGAACCCACAGCCTCCAGATTCCCAAGTTTGGACCAGATTTTTTAAAAGGAAACGGGTAGAAGTCTGGCGCGCTACCATTGCGCCAGCGGAACAATTTTTATTTGAGTGGTCGGTTAGAGAATATATAAAGTTATGTTGGGGGTGGAGGGAATGAGGAAGTGGGTGGATGGGTGGATGGGATGAGAGGGAGTTTGCGCAAGTGGTTATGTTGTGTAATTTATGGGGTTATGAGATGTGCTTCTGGATTGATTGTGATATGAGGGCTTTGACGCAAGCCACGAGAAGAATTTCTTTGTACAAACACCAGAGCTAGCTACCTAATAACCCAGCCTATGCTCAACTCCTGGTATCTAGATCCAAGTCTAATGCATAGAAAGAACTCCCGCCCAATGCATCCCCTCTCTATTTCAAACCCACGTCCCCCCCTCGCAGCTAGCAACCCACTAAAGTTCCTTTTTCAAAAAATGCTCCGGCTTATGCGACGTCTCGAAATCGATATGCACATATGCCCTTTCCACATCCGGCAGGCTCTCGAGCTTCGTCTGCAGTTCCTCGGCGACGTCGTGCGTGGCGCGTAGGGTCTCGTTGGGGTCCATGACGATGTCGACTTCAACGATGATGCGCGGGCCGCTATAGTAGGCGCGGACGGTGTCGATGCCGGTGATCATGGGGGAGTGGGTCATTGCTGTGGAAGGGTGGGGTTAGTGTTTGTGATATACTAGCCACGTCGAGGGTTGGATAGGGATAGAAGAGGAGTAACAGGAAGGAAAAGGCTCACCAATATAAGTGATCCACTGCTGCAATTGGGTACTAGCGGTAACACCAATAAGCAGCTGGAATTCCTTGTACGCGGTGGTGAGCCAGAGAGTAGAGATCAACAAGGAGAGAGCTATGGCGCCGGCGGGATCAATCCACCATCTTAATTTTGCCCCGCCAGCAGATGTGAGAAGACCGATTCCGTTGATGATCAAATCGTTTCGATGATCTTCCCATAGAATGTGTATTTGAGAGTAGACTTTCCGCAAAGCCCAACAATAGCAGAACAACGCGAGCTTCGTACAGAAGGCAGCTCCAACAACGGCCATGGAGGTGATGTAGAAGTCACTGGTTAGTCTTTTGTTTCCATTCTTGTCTTTGGGCGCGCCCTGGGTAAGCTGGGAGATGGAGAAGGCAATTATGACCCATGAAACTGCTGTCATGAGGAAACAGAAGACAATGTTTCCAGCCGTCTCAATTCTGGCTTTCCCTGAGGGAAACCTTCTAGAATCAACCTTTCTCACAGCACGATTGCTCAATATGAGCGTGACATTTGACATTGGGTCGAAAATTGCATCTGCCATTGTAGTGAAGAGGGAAAGCGAGCCAGAGGATGAGGCGGCGTAGATTTGGAGACCTGCAAGAATGACATTGGCGGTAAAAGATCCCTTGACTGCGATCTGGAATTTTAAGTGATTGTCTCCTTCAAACTCCCTAGCCTGCCGGACGTGTTCATCGACAGGCTTCAGCCATCTCTCGATATTCTCGTTTTGGCTTTCATAGAAATGTTGGATCTTCCTTGCCTTCTGGGCTTCTTTATTGAAAGTAATGGGCCCGCATCCATCACGCTTCCTTGACGTATTTGCGCGAATCAGGTTGATCTCGCTTTCCGATCTCAGCCTTGACGACAGCTGATATGGATCGTTTTCTAGGGTGTAATTGGGAGGGGTTTGGCCCTCTACGTCTGTTGAGGAGGAGCGTGTAATGGGATGTCGAGCGATTGGGTCGTTCTCGTTAGAATTGGGTATTATCGCCTCGTATGAGGTGCTCAGGGCACGTTTGAAGGAATCGTGGCCGTCCAGTTGGGGGATCGGGGTCGAAACTTCCGAACGCTCAAGATGGATATGGAATGGATGAGGGTGCATCGTTATCGTTTGGTCGAGGCTGGTATTTGATGCCATTATGGCTAATTATGTGTTCTAAACGCTCTAACTGAGAGCAATGAGGGTATGGATGCTGTTTAACACAATAGCCAGAGCACATGCAGTGCTTTGGTTGAGCACAGCAATCTTACGAGTGTGACGGTATGGCTACGAGCTCTTGAGGCGCAGTCCAAAGGTTACCGAGCTAAATTAAGCGATTGTATCATAACTGACACAAATGCCGGGCTAAACTCCGGAAGGTTCTCCACTCCATACCATCATGGTTACAACTGTCATGCATGCGTGGTGAATTGCTGCAGCGTTACCACCATGGTCGTGACGAAAGGTGTAGTCAGGCTGGCCTCAGATCCTCTCAGATTGAACTTTCTACATCTACAAGAGGTGTCATTGCTCAGTACACTAGATCAATTTCTGACGTCGATGCCATTGCTAAGCCTTTGATAAGAACTACCTTGGCGCACGATAGAAGAGTACGATCAGATCTAAGAACCGGATAGCGGGCAGAACAAGGCCCGGAGAAGAAAAGCTTAGAGTTCAAAAAAGATTTGCAAGAGCAAGTCAAGGATTCCTCCGCCATGGATCCATCCAAACTTGACATCTCTCCATTGAAAGACCTAACCGTGGACAACATCACAGAGAACACGGTCCGAATCAACTCCCAGTGTCCAGACCCTCGCATGAAGTATGTCCTTGAGAGACTCGTCAGTCATCTCCATGACTTCGCCAGGGAAACCCGGCTAAGCACCGAGGAATGGGTAGCTGGCTATGAGTTTCTCACTGCCGTGGGGCAAATCTGCTCAGATGTTAGACAAGTAAGCTCCGATCCCTCGAGAGCGAAGCGAATCAGATTTCTAACACTAACCTGAAGCTGACCGCATTCCTAGGAATTCATACTCCTCTCTGACATCCTCGGCCTCTCCCTTCTCGTCGACTCAATCGACCACCCAAAACCACCCTACGCAACTGAAGGCTCCGTTCTCGGCCCCTTTCATACCCATGAAGCCCAAGAGATGCCAAATGGCAATGCCATGTCCCACGATTCCGCTGGCACTCCCCTTCTTGTCCTCTGCACTGTCAAAGATTCCCACGGCAAGCCTATCCCAAATGTCAAGATCGACATATGGGAAACGGATTCCAAAGGTCACTACGATGTGCAATATCCCGATCGTGAAGGACCAGACGGACGGTGCATCATGCGCAGTGATGAGGAGGGCAACTTTTGGTTCAAAGCTATCAAGCCAGTATCATACCCGATTCCGCATGACGGCCCAGTCGGGAAACTCCTAGAAAAACTTCACAGACACCCATATCGGCCTGCACACATGCACTTTATGTTCGAAAAGCCTGGATATGACCATTTGATCACAGCTTTGTATTTGCGAGGCGATCCCTACGAAACCACCGATGCCGTCTTCGGTGTCAAATCCTCCCTCGTCGTCGACCTTGACCCCCTCCCTCAGGCTCTAGCCACCGAATACTCCCTGCCCTCCCGCAGCCTACTATTGACATTCGATTTCGTGCTGGTGACGGAGAAGGAAGCGAGTGATCTGAGGGATGAGAAGAGTAGAAAGACTTTGAAGGAACTAGGGAGGAAGATTAGGATTGTGGAGGGATTGCCGGTGCCCGATGTGGATTAGGGTTTCGGGTATGGGAACGAAAGAAGACGGGCGCTGGAAAGAGGAAGTGAAGTAGGATTCGGGGGTGGTAGGATATTCGATTCTTACTTTACCACTCGTGCCACGGCAGATGCTTATAGTTGCTAGTTTCAAACTCGATAGTGGATAATGCCACACTGTAATCCTAGCGACAGCGCGTTAAGGTTATCGATAACACGATAAGAAAAGTTCTCGATAGAATACGCGTCATACTTAGATTCAACGGCTGCTAAATGTTTACCAAACTGTGTTTACTTTTTGATATCCATCCTGAGTTACTCAAGAAAATCAGTCGTTCGAGGCAGCAGAGGTGCCCACTTGGAAACACGGCTGCAAAGTTTCCCTACAGATTCCAGATCAACAATATTCCAGATAGACGTTCACCTTCTCGACTTTTGATCAGTTTGAACCCTTGCCCCTGGGCTTAGACTCGCCCAACGATCTATTCTCTATTCACTCTCCTAATCCCCATATCTGCGCTATTATCTGACCCACAATCATTCACAACTTCTTGTTTCCTAATCTCGCCCACCCCCGCTTTCCCCCCATCTTCTTTCTTGTTTCAAGGAGTATGAACAGAAAGAGAAAACGAGAAGGTTCATCCGACGTGCGTATTTCCTGTGCTGCGAAGCTGTAGTCTTTGGTTGCTCGTGGTCACTAACGTGGGTACAGTCGCAACAGGAAGATCCGCCAGAAGCACTTCAAGTGAGTTTACCTTCATATAGGTGGGGGTGTTTTTCCGCCTTTATTACTTACTGACTGTGGGTTATAGGAGCAGGAACTTCCAACAAGGGATACAGAACCTACAGTACATACAACAGCTCCTACGCTACCAGCTTCTCCACATCTACCGCCGTCTTTAGGCGCTGCGCAACCTCTCACCGAGGAGAATCTACGCATTTTAGAGGGATCCTCAATTATCAGTGACGTGGCGCCAAAGAAATCTAGTGTAGATGTTACTACATCCACTACTAAGACCACAAATACCGCGGCACCGTTGGATACGAAGATCCTCGAAGATGTCATAAAAGCCCTCCGGAGCAACAAGCTTTGGATCAAGGACCCTGTAGCGAGGCAAAGGTACCCAGAGGTGGTAGACTTCGCTTCACAGCTTATCACACACAAGCGGCACTCCGACATGGACGAGATCTCTCAGCAAGAAGCCCTCGAGAGCCAGGTAGATTATGGTCCTACTAACGAAGCTACCTTCGTTGCTGAGATGTGGCGGCACATGCACAAAGACTACCGCGACAAACGTACTTCCGGCGAACCTGGCTCGGACATCCTGGACGCAGACTGGACGACCGAAACATGGCATAAGGCTCATCTGAATGCAAGATGGGATCGAGAATTCCGGCCAGAGTCAATACCACGCGTTGATACCAAGAACGCAACAATCATCAAGCTTCTCCAGGCTTTGCCACGCGTCAAGAATCCGAAACCCGATTTAGCTTACGGAATCAAGCATAGGGCGTTGACGCAGACGGAGTTGGATGTTGCCAACGCGCACCTTCGTTTCTCAGAACCCTCCCCAGGGCTTTGCTTTCCGTTCTTCGCAGCGGACTTCAAGGGCGCTGGCGGCGTCCCGGAGGAAGTAGAGTTACAGGCCTGCCGGGTAGGCGCTGCCATGGTTGATGCGATCAGGGGGCTGAACAAATTTGCAGGGCTTGAAAAGAAGGATGCTGGCGCCGACATGAGCTCGTTCGCCTTCACGTTGACTATGATCCCATCAAGTGCGCGTATGCAGGTCCATTGGGCACAGATCGTACCGGGAGAGCCAACTATCTACCACATGCACACCATCGGGAGATACTGGCTAGACATTGGGCGCGATTACAAGGATATCCGCCGCGATCTTAACAACATCCTAGATTGGGGCCTTTCGGTCCGCTTACAACATGTCAAGGAGACGCTCAATGCCATCAATAAGAAGAATGTCGCTGCTCCACCACCAAAGACGCAGAATACTGGAACAGAAGCGAGCGAGAAAGGGGACGCCGGGGTGGAGCAAGGATCAGTTGGCTAATTGGTCGAATTGTCCAGACGTGTATTATGTGGATAGCTACAAGTGGGACCAAGGGACCTCTTCTTCCATTTCCATTTCCATTTCCCTATGCTGTGTTGTTTCCATGTTTTGAACAACGTAGGCGCCAGTACACCACATTGTCCATTTCATCACCTCACCATCTCTCTCTCAATCCTCCCGGCAATTCTGCATAAGCTGACATACACGTTGATGTATTGTATTGTATATCAAGGCTTTTCCTCCTACCAAATGCCGTCTCACTCATACCACTGGCATTCATACTGTACCAACGCCTCTCATCAACCTGTCCACATTAGCCTCACACACACACAAACCAACCCCACTCTACACAACTGACCTATGTAACCTTTCACACACACCCTAAACATGCAGACCAAACAACGTCACAGTTATCCCTATTCTTTAAATAAGCTATCCCAAGCCCTTTCATAATAACAACAACAACAACAACAACAACAAACTACACCACTACCTCCGCCCTGCTGCTATAAGAAGACCTCACTATTTACGCAGCACACCGATTTCGTATACGCCCACCCCAACTCTCCCCAGCGGCAATGGCAGAAGAAATTACTTCTGGAGATCTAGATACGAGGCAAGGTTGCATACAGCAGCAGCACGTCACGCTCCGCACACCACCAGCACGCCATATCATAGAGAAAGTAAGGGTTAACATGCTTTTGGGATACGGCTTCCTAGATTAGTTGCACCTCGTCTAGTATCGACTATCATCCTTTTCAAAGGTAAAGTATTCTAATTCTAAGGTCCACCACCTGGTAGGGTAACGAGTGATTAGGTGAGTAGGTAGGCGAGTATGTAGGCAGGCAAGTGAGTACTTCGATGAGTATTCCGTAAACAGAAAGGTATGACTCCCGCCAAAATTCATTTTTAGATTGACATGTTCGAACGCAGCAATACATTTTCCGCCATGCGCAGCAACGAATATTCATCTAAATCTTATGCTTCGAAAGCGCATTTGTTTGCCTCGAAACCAATCAAGTTTAGAAAACTCGAGATTTCGCGCCGTGCCAAAACCTGCCAAGACTGTGCGGAATCTGATAAATTGTACTGTACCCAGTGTTCTTCACTCCATGGAGCGACTTCCCAAAAGGTCCCGCAAGGCACTCGTGTTCCTGTTCGTGACTTGTCGCCTGTCCTTCGCTGGCTGTAGAGGCATCTTGCAGTGTAGAGATCTGCACAGAGTAAGATGCAGCCTTGCTGACACTCGTGCTGGTGGCAATTCCCTCGTGGAGAGTGCTCAACGACAAGCCATCACTGGCCATACGGCGGAAGTCGTCGGCGACCTCGCTGTTGTACTGCATAGGATCGAGTCCCTCAAAGATGATGGGCGAGTGGAGCTTGGCTAGTTCCGCGACATTGTTGAGACTGAAACGTGTAATGGGCGTATCTTTTGGCACTTGAACCTTGAGTCCAAAAGGATACAGAGGCTCCAACTTCACCTGCTGGTCAAATGCAACCGCTTCATTGGTACCAATAACGCTGTACATTGGTACGTCGGCACACAAAAAGTTGAGGCCAAGCTCATCCTTACAAATCTTGTAAGTCACATCACTGTCCGTTGGCTTGCGGCCAAGGCTCAAAGAGACGTTCGTGACATCCAGATAGGGAGTGTTGTGCCAAGGTGTGACGGGAAAGGTGCTATGCCGCTTGTGAGGCAACAATGCCACCGAGAGTTTACTAGTATTATCACTCGCATGGATAGATAGGCGAACGTGTAATGGGGACTTGCTTGCCACCAACGCGGAAAAGGCCTTGCCACGCTCAATCATGCCACGCGCCACCTTGGAACTGTGCTTCCTGGCAGCACTCTTGCTCATACCCTTTTCACGGAAGAATGTCGCCAAATCCAATTCAAGGAACTTCATATAGGCACGATACGTCAAAAGGGCATTGTTGTCCTTTTTGATGTCCTCGTCAAAGACATACCCAGGGGGAAGAAAAGAGACAAAGAGACGTTCCTTGAGCTTTCCAATGCGACTTGCATACTCTTCAGCAGTAGTTGGTGAGCTCTCGCTACCAACCAACTCGAAGAGATCCGTGAATTTCAAGTGCTTCAGTCCCAGACTCTCGGTGATGCGGTGAAGACCCTTTGCATAGTCGAAAACTTCCTCGTCGGAAACGCCCAACAAGTCATTGTAACAGGAACCATCGCTTACGACAGTGACGTGGCCACAGGCGAATAAATTTGCTGGATGCGTGCACCAATAGAGTTGAAATGTTGAAGAGACATGCGTTCACCCACATCTGGATCGGGGCCTAGGACCTTGGATTCATGGTTGGGGCTCTTGAATGGATACGCAGGCACCACCATATTAATGGGTTCTTGTTTGGCAATAAAGCTGCGCAGTGTGTCCAACATTTTGGGTTCCATCACGTCTTTATACCTATCGCCAGGGCCGCGGATACGGTACGAGGCAATAATCTCAGCGATACGCTCAACCAGAGCCTCATGGGCCGCCGTTCTCGTTGTCGAATTTGAATTCTCCAACGAGAGCGTCTTGGTAAAATCGAGGCGGGATGGGCCAAATGCCTGAAGAGGCTTAAAAGTCCAAGGCTCAATGTTGGGCTTAACTGAAATGGTGTTGGACGTCATGATGGCTCGCTGTGGTGACGACGTAGAAGACTACTACAGTGGCAATGAGACAGCAATGAGAAGAAATAATGGTTGGACAGCAGCGCTCATAGGAGGTGGGAGTGGTGCGTCTGACTGAGTATACTCTCTACTATACAAATACTAACCATCTCTTTTGCCGTCTCGTGTTCCTTGCAGTCCACCCTGTGGTTGTGTCCGACTGAGACGGCAAAAGGTATCGCATTATTCCGCGGTAACCGTGAGCTCCGCGGGTGCTTGATACCCTGGGGTCTCTAAGCATTATTCTTAGATTTTGTATAGTATGTCATACTAACAAATTCTACATGTCCGCTGGCAAAGACTGGTACAGCCGGCCAACCATCTTCGCAGTCCGCGGCTTTCGTTGTTTAAAGCTTCAGGATGAAAAATTTCTCCTCCGATCTCAATCCGGGCCCTCTCTCCGTTTCAACATACTTGTTAAAAACATCCTCTTCTCATTACAATGAAGCGGGAATCCAAACTAACTCAACTTGATCGGTGCTTCGCTGCAATTGAGCGTTCTTTGCCCGGCATCTCCGGTCACCAGAGTTTTCCCCTTTCTTTGAGAATGAACAGATTCATGTTCATACCTAGAAGGACATTCTGCCACAGCATAAACATTGCACCCAGAAAGTATCCGAGCCGACGTTCCTGGGTCTCACAAAGATGCTCTATCGGAAATTGGTGGTTTGAATGATGACTTTGCAGAGAACCATTCAGCTTGCAAACTGAGAAGAGACTAAAGTACCTTTCCGAGAAGGCATTGTTCTCGGAAGAGCAGAAAAGCGAAGGATGTAAACAGCTAACAGAGACTACAGAAAGCAAAAAACAACTTACGATGTTGAAGGCAGATATGATCCAAACCTTACTCCAGAGATTGTGAGCTGAGAAGTAGAGCACAAGCAAAGCCGTGACTGTTGGAAATAGGGGAGATGGTACGAGGTCAAAAAACTAATTATTCGGAATGGCCTCCGTACCGCAACTGCACTACCACGAAAATCAAACGAACACGCAAATAGCCAAATGTAATGACAACAGCATCAATAATACGTAGAAATGTTAGATGATATGAACTATAATATATATCTATCCATGAAAGTGATTGGCACCCTGTTTAAGAATAATCTGATTCATCCGATGCTTCTGATTAATAATCAAAGGATTAATATTCTTTTCTACAAGTAGGAGTATTCCCGGCCCGATGCACGTTCCGGTCCCGTGCACACCCCACTTTACTACTTTCATCTTTCTTCAAAAATCAATTACAAATTCAATATGGCTTCAATTGAGGCAGCGCTTGCAGATCTAGCTTTGCAAAAGTCATCTAACTACACTGCAACTGCAAAGAAATTCAATATCAATCGAAGCACGCTGTCGCGACGACATAGGGATATAACCGCCTCCGTCAAGGAAAGCAAGCAAACGACGTCAATTCTTTCGAACCAACAAGAAAAAGAGCTTATTCGCTATATCAACAAGCTTACCGAACGTGGTATACCTTCTCTCAATGTCATGATTCGTGTTTTTGCGTATAATATATCTGAAAAACAGTCAGGCAAAAACTGATCTTATGAGTTCGTTCGACGTCATTCAAATATACTACAGTCAAAGTTTCTACAAGAAGCTGATCTAGAGCGAAAGAAAGCTGATAATGCATATCAATATCAGCTTTATTTTGACCTAGTAAATGTCTTCATTTCGTTTAGTTTCATACTAATATAAGAATAGATAAAGCAAAAAATCGAAGAATATGAGATTCTTTCTAAAACACATACAATATGAATGAAAAGAACTTTCTACTTGAACTGCTTCAAAAGACTCGAAGAGTCTTCAGTTTAAAACATCTTGACAGTGATAAATTGCTGAGTGCTGATCAAGACAACAATAGAGAATGAATTATCTTGATTGCAATCATTTGCATGAATATGATCTATATACTCTCTTCAATCATTTATCAAATGATATCAGATAATATTCAGAACAGCTGACTTACTGAATATAATTTCAAGAAGCAATTCTGCTTCTTTGCTTTCTTCACTATTGACTGAATCAACGATGAATTGATCTACTCTTGATTCACTATTGTATTTGATCGAAATACGAGATCAAAAGTCAGAAATTCATGAGATTATCATTTTTTATTTGTTGATGAGCATGACAGTCATATCAACATGAAGTTTCTTGACTGATGTAAGCAGAACAAGATGCTTGTGACTTTATATTCTTCTCATTCTACGCATCATCTTCAATCTCTGAATGTGAGCTTATTCAATTCTTTGATCAATTACTACTTGCAAAATCTGAACAACTGAATTTTTAAGAGTCAAGAACTTTCTTGAATATTAAAAAGAGACTTCTTTGATCTGTTTTGATCTGCATATCAAGCTGCTTTCATGCATGTCAACATAAAAAGTGAATGAAAAAAGACAAAATTGCTGTCTTTCAATTTGTCACAGATCATAAAGCAGATTAAATTGAATGTTAAATTTGTTTCAAGTCATTCTTCTTCTTCAACATTGTCAGAAGCTGATTGAAGAAAGATTTGATGATTAATGAAGTCAGTTGTAGAAGAAGTAATTGATTCAAAAGCTTGTAAGTTGAACAATACAATGAAAAAGCTTACTACAGATGTTGCTCTTCTAAAAGCAGAAAATGAAAATCTTCAATGAACAGTATGTATTGAAAGAAGTTGCAAACAACGTGAAAAGTCTTTATTTGATGATTTAAAGATTAATGATGAGACAAAGAAAATGTTTTTTAGTTCTAATAAAATTCAGACGACTTGTGATCATCAAATTCAAAGAATCGAAGAGAAATAGCAAGCTGCTATTCAAAAGACTGAAGAAAAGAAACAAAGAAAGCTTAGAAAGCTAGAGAAACAACATTTAATAATTGAAAGAAAGATGAAATGAGAAAAAAAGAAGATGAAACGAGAGAAGAAAGTGAAGCGAAAAAAGAAGTTACGAGCAAAGAAATTGAAGCAACGACGTCTAGTTCAGAAGCAAAAGCTGAAGATTAAAAAGCTTCAAAAAGAACAAAAGAAGAAGTCTAAAAAGATGAAAGTACAGCAATTCACTGATTTTATTGCTATTGAGAAGATGAAAAGAAGATCTAGTCAAATCAGATCTACGCGAGCTGAAAGACAATTCAAAGCTTTTAAGCAATTTGATGATTAATTCTTATAGCTTGAAAGCTTCATATAGATATCGACAACTCTTTATATTAATTGCAATTTGATTCTATGAATGATGATTGAATAATAATAAAAATAGTATTGATTACTAATTGAGTTTAGAATGTGCACGAAATCAAAACATGTACAAGTTCAAAAGTACTTCTAACGTAGTTGATTAAATAAGCTTTCATACTCACAAGAATTCAAAAATTCAAATAATATTAAAAGTACTTTCGAGCTTATGCATGTTTCAATTTCATGCACATTCTAAACTCAATTAGTAATCAATACTATTTTTATTATTATTCAATCATCATTCATAGAATCAAATTGCAATTAATATAGAAAGTTGTCGATATCTATATGAAGCTTTCAAGCTATAAGAATTAATCATCAAATTGCTTAGAAGCTTTGAATTGTCTTTCAGCTCGCGTAGATCTGATTTGACTAGATCTTCTTTTCATCTTCTCAATAGCAACAAAATCAGTGAATTGCTGTACTTTCATCTTTTTAGACTTCTTCTTTTGTTCTTTCTGAAACTTTTTAATTTTCAGCTTTTGCTTCTGAACTAGACGTCGTTGCTTCAATTTCTTCGCTCATAGCTTCTTTTTTCGCTTCACTTTCTTCTCTTGTTTCATCTTTTTTTTTTCTCGTTTCATCTTTCTTTCAGCTATTAAACGTTGTTTCTCTAGCTTTCTAAACTTTCTTTGTTTCTTTTCTTCAGTCTTTTGAATAGCAGTTTGCTGTTTCTCTTCGATTCTTTGAATTTGACAATCATGAATCATCTGAATCTTATTAGAACTAAAAAACATTTTCTTTGTCTCATCATTAATCTCTAAATCATCAAATAAAGACTTTTCACGTCATCTGCAACTTCTTTCAATACATACTGTTCATCGAAAATCTTCATTTTCTGCTTTTAGAAGAGCAACATCTGTAGTAAGCTTTTTCATTGTATTGTTCAACTTATGAGCTTTCAAATCAATTACTTCTTCTACAACTGACTTCATTAATCATCAAATCTTTCTTCAATCAGCTTTTGACAATGTTGACAAAGAAGAATGACTTGAAACAGATTTAGCATTCAATTTAATCTGCTTTATGATCTGTGACAAATTGAAAGACAGCAATTTTGTCTTTTTTCATTCACTTTTTATGTTGACATGCGTGAAAGCAGCTTGATATGCAGATCAAAACAGATCAAAGAAGTCTCTTTTTGATATTTGAGAAAGTTCGTGACTTTTAAAGATTCAGTCGTTCAGATTTTGCAAGTAGTAATTGATCAAAAAGTTGAATAAGCTCACATTCAGAGATTGAAGATGATGCGTAGAATGAGAAGAATATAAAGTCATGAGCATCTTGTTCTGCTCACATCAGTCAAGAAACTTCATGTTGATATGACTGTCATGCTCATCAACAAATAAAAGATGATAATCTTGTGAATTTCTGACTTTTGACCTCGTATTTCGATCAAATACAATAGTGAGTCAAGAGTAAATCAATTCATCGTTGATTCAGTCAGTAGCAAAGAAAGCAAAGAAGCAAAATTGCTCTTTGAGATCATATTCAGTAAGTCAGCTGTTCTGAATATTATCTGATATCGTCTGATAAATGATCGAAGAGAGTATATAAATCATATTTGTTAAAGATCAGCATAGAGCGAGTCATATGAGTGTAATGTAACGAGTATATAAATGCTAAGAAAGAAAAGTATCTAGAAGAAAAGAGTCGACTATTTATATGATTCAGAAAAACATAAGCTAATTTTGAATAAAGTTGATCTTGAAACAATTCTATAGTCTAGCGACGAGCGATCAATGATAGTCATCAACATAATCATCAACATAGCTATCAACATAGATGCGTAGCTAGAATCGTAACATTACTTTTCTCTTCAATGATTCATGTTGTCACGATTCTAGCCTTGCCAGGCTCAGCCTTCTAGCCTTGTCAGATCTATTCTCGCTTCGTCATCTTGACTAGTTTTTATTGAGTCTAGCGTCGACTGAGAAACACACATATGTAGTCAGCTTCTTTTCTGTAGCTACCTTTCTTTCTTAGCATTTATCTTCTAGTTAAATGACATCTCTATTCGACTCGCTCTAGACAGATCTCTAACATTAGATAAATGCTCATCATCTACTACTCTGCTATCGATGAATAGACGATACGAAACAACCTATTCAGTAAGGAAAATTTGCAAGAGATTCTTCAAATTTGCATCATCATTTTAGATTGCAAGAGATTCTTCGATTCTACACTCATTTTCATCATTCTATCCGCAAGAAATTCTTCGAATAAAGCACTCAATTATTACCTGAAATTCACAAGAAATTCTTTGAATTTTCACTCATCAAAAAACATCAATTCAAAGCATCAATCTCTCATCTATTCTTACCTCAACAACTTCTATCTTCTCTCATCATGACACGCGACGTCGAGTCAGTTGAGCTCAGAACAACTCGCCTGCTCAGAAGCACTGTCAGTAGAAGAGTTTCACTTCTATTCATCGATGCTTCAGTCGAAGCTGAGAAAGCTGTCATTTCATGAAACATAAACATCGAAGAACAACTGCTTCATTGAGTCAGCAATCAACTCAACGAAGTCATCAATATGCTGAACGAGCTTCGAAGTCAGCGAGACTTGACTCTACAACTCAATGAACACTGACTTCTCGTACAAGATGATCACAAAAAGAGAGCGAAACAACTAGAAGTCGCTTTTGATAAAAACGATGAGCTAGAGAAAAAGATCAGTCAGCTACAAGGCGAGCGATTGAACTTCAGAGCGAAACAACGTCAAGTCGATCGATCTATGTCTCGTCAAGATACTCAGTCAGCTGAACAACGAGTCAATCAGAAAGAAGCTTCTACGACTTCAGTTTCGATTCGTCGCTCTGAAGTTGAACGAAGCTCGACTTTCAAAGCTCGCTTTCAACGAGAATCTTCTACTCTATCTGATAACGAAAACGATCATCACAAGTTCATCAAGCTTTCGAATTCACTCATCTTCATCGAAACAGATGACTCTATCTGAGAGACATGAAACATCAAAATAGCTGACAAGCTCGATGTCAACGCGAATCATTACTCTACTGAAAAGATTCGTATTGTCTATGTGATTTTCAGACTAGAAGACGATGCTGATCAGCAAATCTATGCAAAGCGTCGTGTTGATGCTTTCTCACTCTATCAGTCACTATCAGAGCTACTGAAACATCTGAAAGAAATTTATGAAGATCAGAATCTGATTCGAAAGTGTCGTTGCAAATACGTCGCTCTGAAGCAGCTCAACAAGCTCTTCAGCTCTTTCTATTCAGAATTCACTAGAATATTCAGCTTTCTGAACTACGACGATATCATTCTGATGAACGACATTCAGGATAAAATCAATAATCGCCTTCAGAACGCGTTGTCAGTTTGCCTCATAGAGTTTAGCTCGCTTGATAAGCTCAAGATCTTTCTTCAAGATGTGAATAACAAACAACGAGTCAATTATCAGCTACGTGACGAGCAACGAACAGTCAAATCGATAGCAGCTTCGGAAAAACGTTTCGTTTCTTCGTCGACATCAGCATCAGCCTCGACTACTAGCTATGTTCGGCTCGCTACTTTTTTCACTTTCGAATCTGAATGATCAAGAATGTCAATCATCTGCTTCAACTGCAAAGTATTGAATCATCTTTCAAAGAACTGCTCTCAGCTGAAGACTAGTACTCTGACATCTCGTGCATTCACTTCTCGTCTCAATGAGATCGTCATATCGAAAGAAGAGAAGAAATTATTTACAGAGAAATCGAAGAATGAGGCAAAAAACTAGTGACTTTCATCAAAGACGCGATGAAAGATGTGTTAATTTCTTCAACAACGAGCAGCTCAAATGATCTCTTTGCTTCGAAATCTTTGACTACTGAATGTGTACTATCTAGCAATGAAATTAGTTACTCATTAAAGTCATTGATTGACACTGAAGCAGCTGACTATTCGTTCATTGATGAATTAATCGCGCAGAATGTTTGTGATCATTTGCAAATCGAATCTTTACCTTTGATCAAGCTCAAACCAATAAGGAAATTCGATGATCATTATGCAAAAAAGCTCATTACTCATGCGATTTATTCGAATCTAACTGTTCAAGATCATATGAAACGTTCCGCTTCTATGCTAATCACTCGATTAGATCAACATCAGATGATTCTCGGAAAAACATGAATGAACAAGATCGAGATGACTATTGATATGAGAAACGATCGTCTTCAATTTCCTAGTTTCGAAGCTCATATCAAAGCTTCTACCAAAGCTCATTCGACTGTTCTTTCGAGCAAGAAAATCGCGATAGAACAGAAGAGTTCGACCTCTACTCAAATACTAAAGAGATTTACTTCTTCTGTCGTCACTCGACTCAGCGAGAAGTCATCTTCATTCAGTAGAATCGTGAAACCATCTAGTTCAGTCAACTTCGCTTCGTCTTTCGATTCAATGAACATAGCAATGATAGAAGCTGCAGCATATAGATCACTAGTCAAACGATCGAATGTGACTACTTTCGCGATCATCATCACGAAAATCGATCGACTTCTAAAAACAGCTAGAAATAAACTCGAAGATGTAAATCTACAAGAGCTTTCACACGAAGAGATCTTGAAAGAAGTCAAAGCTAAGCTTTCTTCGAAATATCATGACTATCTAGACGTGTTTGATCGAGCGATGACTGATCAACTATCTTCTCATCGTCTCTACGATCATAAAATTGAGTTGATCGACGAGGAAATGCCTTCTCGAAGTCGTCTCTATCATATGTCTGATTACAAGCTTCAAAAGATGAAGAATTACCTGATCGAACATCTGAATAAGAACTTTATATCTTCTAGCTCGGCCTCATACGCTTCGCTCATACTATTCGTCGAAAAGAAAGACGGTAGCCTGCGTTTCTGCGTCGATTATAGAAAGCTCAATGCTTTGACCAAACGAAATCGCTACCTTCTACTCTTAATAGACGAAACTCTCGCTCGTATTCAAAGTAGCAAGTACCTGACTCGATTGAATATAATAGCCGCCTTCAACAAACTACGCATGCATTCGAGAAGCGAAGATTTGACTATCTTTATTACCTCTTTTGATTTCTACAAATATCACGTGATGTCTTTCGAATTAACCAACGGCTCGACTTTCTACCAACACTATATGAACGACGTGCTATTTGACTATCTTCATCAGTTTTGCCAGACCTATCTAGATGACATTATCATCTACAGCAAAACACTGAAGAAACATAAGAAACACGTACGACTAGTTCTACATAGACTACGAGAGATCGACCTTCAGGTGAATATAAACAAATGCGAGTTTCATGTTCAGAAGATCTTCTTCCTGAGACTATTGCTATTCATCGAAGGACTAAAGATGAATCTCAGAAAAGTACAAGCAGTAGTCGAATGATCTACT
>JAABUU010000220.1_pt1 | contig 137687 bp, 142 predicted proteins | sample 5559301 | NCBI WGS metagenome assembly JAABUU01 (sample SAMN10711884, study PRJNA513360) | rock metagenome | isolation source: Antarctica rocks | place: Antarctica: Victoria Land, Richard Nunatak white | reverse complement strand
CCGCGCTGGGTCCGCACCCGGCCCCTGTTTGTTGGCTGCAAGAGTCAAAGATCATCAGTGCAACAGAGAGGTCTGCGGTTTGTGCGCTAGAGCCGGGCGCGCCGCGTCTGCGGCCTGAGACGCGGGCGCGGGCGTGCAGGCTCCAGCAGCAGCGGGAGTGGCAGCGAGCGCATGAGCATCGACAGCGCGCGCTCAGAGGAGCCGCGCAGCGCCGGCAGCATCGGCGGGCGCTGCGGCAGCCCGCGCAGCGCGTCGCCTGCGCTGGACGCGCGTGAGCTCGGGCCGCCCGACTGCGCGCTCGCCGGCGCCGGCTGGCGCATCCCTGTGCACCGGTGCGCGCTCGGCTGACCATAAGGTGCTGGCATGCTGCGCCACACCGGAATGCGCACTCCTGCGCACGCCTCAATGACGCCTTTGTCTTTGCAGAGTGGTGGGCATGCCACCTGTTGTCCACCAAACACCCCCCGAAATCGGGTGCGCACGAGCTGCGCTGACTCGAGTGGCACGCCACTTGTCCTACGCCGCGCTCCACCCCCGGCGCGTGTGCGCTGCCCGCGCCCGCGCGCCCTGCCAGGCGCTGGGTCAGACCGCACAACCCGTGCCAGTCCGGTGAGCGCATCACCTGTCCTGCAGCAGCGCCACAGGGGTGCACGCACGGTCAGTGCCCGCCCCGAGCGCCCTGCACCACACCTCACACCGCGCTGCCTGTGTCGCGCAGTTGCGTGCTGCGCGCGCGCTGCGACCACTTCCGCGCGCGCTGCGACAGCGGCATGCGCGACGCCGGCGACGCCGAGCTGCGCGTGCCCGAGCACTTCTCGGAGGCGCGCGCCTGCGCCGGCCGTTTGCATGCATGGAGGGCATGTGTGGCACAGGTTGCACAGTTGCGAGTCTGCTTGCGTTTGCGTGCATGCGCCCTCGCGCGGGAGGCGGGAGGCTGCCTGGATTGCGCTGCTTCCATGCGGGCGCGCCGCTGCTGCTGGAGCTGCTGCGGGCGTGGCCAGGGCGATGCATGCTGCATGCAGAAGGAAGCGCTCTGCTTGGCACTCTCACCAATGCAGTCCTGCCAACAAGTGAGAGCCATGCGGCGCCAGCTGCATGGGGCGGAGAGCACTCTCAGGAGGCGGGGTCAAGGGCCTCTTTAGGAGGAGCTCGAACGCGAAGCCCCACTGGGCCATGCTGCTGATGTGACGCAGCTCCGGGGCGCCGCGCGCAGGAGGCGGTGCGCGTGCTGGCGCGCTACCTGTACGAAGACGCGCTGCCACGCCGCGCGGAGCCCGGCCTGCTCGCGGCCGCGCTGCATGTGGCCGAGTACTTTGGCGTGCACCGCCTCGGCGCGCTGTGCGAGGCCGCGCTCGCGGCCGAGGTCCTGGCGGCCGACCCCGAGGACGCCGGTGCGCGCCGGGGCTTGCCGACCCGGGGGTGCCGGCCGGGGCCAGCCTCGGCGGCGCGTGCGCGCGCCGTTCCTGAGCAGGGGCGCCTGCGAGAGACGCATTGCTTCTCTCTGTGTGTGGTCTTGCAGGCTTTGCCCTGAGCAGCCTTTGCTGCTCCTTGCCAGCCTGGGGTTGAGCGTGGATTGAGGTTAAAAATGCAATTTCCAAAAATGTAATGTTTTCACCAAGTGGGAGCAGCAGGAGCAGCGCTGTTGTTACCAGGCCGCTTGCCTTCCAGACACAGCTCTGCTGTGTGTCATACATGAAGGCTGTGTCGTCAGCGCTGACGGCCGCTGAATGTTGCGCCGATCGCCCGCCCGGCAGACGAGTGCGAGACGGCGGTGGCGCTGTTGGGCCTGGCGGACGAGGGCGCGCTGGAGCACCTGCGCGCGGCCGCGCTCGACTTTGCCGTGCGCAACTTCGAGGCGGCGTCCGCGACGGCGGCGTGGGCCGCGCTGCCGCGGGCCGCGGCGGACGCGGTCGCGCGCGAGGCGACGGGGCTGCTGCGGCACTCGCTCGCGCTGCTCGCCGACCTGCGCAGTCAGACGCGGTAGAGGGTGAGGGCCGCCCCGGCCCGGCGCTCCGTGCGCGCGCGCTGTGCTATAGGCTGCGCACGCTTTCCACCAGGCTGGTGCAGCAGGTGCGGTTGCGGGCCCGCTGACCTGCTGTTGTCGGCAGGGCTTGGGAAAGCGCGCTTGCAAGGCGCCCCATGCCTGGGGCCAGCACCTGTGCACTTCCAGGCGCAATCACCCTACAGGGATACCTTGTGGCAGCTCCCAGGTCCCAGGCCAACGCGTGAAGCCGGACAAACGTGGAAGTGACGGTTTTCATGGTTCTTCCATTGTGAGAGTAGCGACTCCCAGGGCCTGGATCTTTTGTATAGAAAATATTGTCATTGCTGAGCTGCACAGGCGTTGGCCAGGCGGGACTATTTGGCAGCCCGGTGGGTGTGCAAGCTTGGTGTGCTGGGGCATCCCGTGCAAACTGCAGCATGTGTAAAAGTAGCCATGTATGTCATGTGTAAATATTGGTGTGTGGGAGTGTAAACTAACCATTTTTCCGGATGCCTGTTCACACTTGGAAGCGTGGGCGGTCCTGTGTATACTTGGGAGTGCAGAGCAGGAAGAAACATGAAGGGGGCTTGCAGAAGGCTGCTCGCTCGCTATAACATGTCATGGCCGAGGAGGGCCTGTCCATGTTGGAGCTGTTGGAGCTCGGGTAGGGGCGAGCTCGGTACGCCTTTGTTGGTTGTGCTATACTCTGACCTCTTTGTATTCTGTGGTGTGTGCCGCATGCCGCCCCCGCGCATATGCGTTGGCATGACAAAGCCGTCAAACAGCACACAAGCTCTGAGAGAGCCTGTGCTGTATGGGGTCGGGAGGAGCACGTGTATGCTGTGTGCCAACAGAGCTGTAGGTGTCTTGCTACTCGAGACAGGGAGGCTGCCTGCATAGTTGCGCAGTATATTCCCCGAGGCAGCCTGGTGCAATGTAGTAGAGTGCAATGAGGGACGGGGCACGGGGGACACTTGGCCTGCGCTGGCAAGCTCCTGATGCAGGTTTGTTGCCTAGATGCAGGCACCGACACATCTGCCAATTGCATCTGTGAGATACATGCATGGGCTCTGCGCACCGCTGCTCTTGTCTGGCAATTGTGAAGTAATGCACTCATGCGCCGGGTGAGCTGCCTCAACATCTTCCAGATGTGACATATGTTGCTCATTCAAGAGAACATCCAGGCAATGCGCCAAGTGAGTGAGCTGCGTCGATATGTTCACATGTGACACATCTTGCTTCAGACACACTTTTGAGAGAACATCCAAGCACTACAAAGACCCTGATGCTATGCGAGAAGCACTGCAAAAGCACGCAGGACAGAATGCACAATGGCATGTACGTGGTGGCCATGCACAAAGAACGCACAAGCGAGTATGTGTCTAACAGTCACGCTTTGGTGACACACAGCCAGACACCGTTCGCCTCGAGTGGCAGGTGCGCAGCTACCTGCCACAAAGCGAGACAAGGTCGCAGCGTAGGCGAGTGGGAGACATACGACATAAAGAACAGACCGTAATGTCAGCATGTGAAGCATGTCAGAAGGCATTGGTCTACCTAATAAAGATGCGCTGCACAGGCTGGCTATGACGCCGCACACCATGGCCGCCACCACAGGCACACCACACCATGCACCTGCTGCTCTGGCTAACATTACCGCTGGCAGGCTTCTGGCTGCTTCAGGTGCGCCTGAGCATGTTCGGCGCAGCTCTGGTACTAGGCAAGCGAGCTGCGCCAGCCGGGCGGTCCGCGCGGGGTGCAGACGGAAGCGATGCTTGCCCTGACTCTGAAGTCGAGCCTAGCCCGACCTTGCGGGCAGCTCCAGGATCAGCCCCAAAGCTGCGCACGGGGGCGGGGGGAGGCCCAGCAAGTCAGCCAGCCCAGGTTCTGGACATCAGTCAACGCCATACCAGCTTTGCACACATGCGCGCCGCGCTGCAAGCAGCCGCCGCGGCGCCACCGCCGCCGCCGGCCTCACGCGCCCGGGAAGGCGCCGGCGCTGCGCACGTGCGCCAGCAGCGCGGGCAGCCCCAGGCGCTGGAACGCGTCCAGCGCCGCGCGCGCGCCGCCGCCGTACACGGGCGACGGGTCCGACCGGATCTGGTGCGCGGCGAAGCTCGCCAGGCGCTCCTCCCAGGTGCCCTGCGCGCCGCCATATTAAGAGGGGCGCATTGTGCATACGCGCGCGACGGCAGCTGGCCCTTGGGGCATGCATCGCCCGGCTGTGAGCTGGCTGCGCCGCTGGCTCCATGCCGTGTCTGACATGACTTTGGGGCTGCCCATGAATGGCCTGAAAACCCCAAGATGTGCTCAGTGCTTGGCAGCGGAATGCGCGCACATGCTGACATCAAGCGCAGCCAACGGGGCGCGTGACACCACCTATATACCCCTGCCACAGCACTCAGCTTCTCAACAAGCTCGGGCAAGGCGCGCCCACAAAACATGGGTGGCTCTCACAAGCACACACATATACACTCATTTAACGCACGGTCCACTCCTGCACCTGCTCTACCCGTTGGCCGCCTCTCAAGATCGGCATAAATTTAGGAACGATGGTTAGACACTCACCTCGGTCTGGCAAGGCTGCTGCTCCAGCCAGAGGAGCGCCAGCAGGTGGCAGAGGCCCTCCTCCACATCAAGGCTCAGCCCGGTCAGGCCGTTCAGGCGCAGCCACGCATGCATCAGCTCGTGCGCGAGGATGCTGCCCGTCAGCAGCCACGGTAGCCCGAACAGCACCAGGATCGCTGTCACCTGCGCCGCGTCCACCCGCGACCATGTAAACATTGCCGCACAGTGCCCGTTGCAGACCTGCTGATATGGCTTTCACAGCACAAAGGCATGGCGCTATCTTGTATTGAAACGTGACTCTTGCCATCCAAATGACCACAGGGCTTGGTTTCATTGCCGAGTTGGCACGTGCAAGCGGTGCAAGCGCCTCAAGGCATCGACCAGCAACAGCGCCAGCCACAGCACAGGCACGTCAGGCCTGCCAGTGGCGCGAACCCCACCGCTCGTCCAGACGCGCAGGACAGTCCGCCCTGACATGCCCCCCCGCCACATGCGCTCATGCCAGCTGCTCTCACATGCAGCAGCCTTCCAGCCCTGCAGCGCAGCGCAACGCCGAGGGCTACGCCCGCGGACGCTGTAAGGGGCGGGTCGGTGTAGGGCCGGCGCGCGCCTCATACTTCGACGCGGGTGGCACGTCCACGAACGCTGGCTGCACCTGGAAGAAGTCGCTAGAGCCGCGCGAGCGCGCGCGCTGCACGGTCCGCAGCTGCCGGTACTCCTGCATGCGGCGAACTACCCGGCTCAGGGCGTGGGTACTCGGCCACCCGAGCCTGGCGGGACTCCCTCGAGCCGCGCAAGCGTGCTCGCTGCACGGTGCGCAGCTGCCGGTGACCCTGCGTGCAGCCCGCCGACTGCCTTGAGGCCTTCGAAGCCTGGCCGCCTGGAGCTGGCTTGCAAGCAGACCGTGTCAGAGTTGCGCATCCAGTAGGAAAGCCCCAACACTCCATGTGCACGATCTCCGTCACGTTACTACGAGCCGCTGACAGTGGGCACATCCGCCGGAGCTGGCTGACCCTAGGAGCAGGCACCGACTAGGGGCAGGCGCCGACGCCGCGCGCACGCTAGCGCTGGCGAGCGTGCAACCGCCAGTCTGACACCGGAAGACGCTAGTAGGCTGAGCACGCCTGTCATGCACGACCTGCCTATCCCAGCATGGATGTGACAAAGTGCTCAAACTCCCGCGCGACCCAGGCGGGTCGAGGGCACCCAGGGCGTCCGCCCGCGCGGCAGCGGGCGCGCACCTGGCAGAGCGTGAGCCCGCGCGTGTGGAAAGCTGGCCCGCCTGGGCGCGCGCCCTCGCGCGTGCCGGCCTCGTTCAGGGCGGGCCCGTCCACCAGCATCAGCGGCACGCGCTCCGGCAGCGGCATGCCCAGGCGCTCATAGAACGCCAGCACCTGCGGCCGCCGCACGCCGCGAATCAGGCAGACTGCCTGGCGGCAGAGCAGCGGCAGGCAGCCTCACCCACCCACCGCTCCAGCCCTCTGCCAGGTCTCAAGAGCCTTGCGCACCCTCATGCGCTGGGCACCATGCGGGCCTCAGCACAGCATGCTCCATGCTCTCCTGACAGGCTCTGCGAGCGCAGCACGGCGGAGAGCACAGGCACAGCTGCCGGCCCCGGGCCGGTGGCCCCCGCGCCTGGGAGTATAGCGGCTGCGCGTCGGCGGTGTCGGTGACGATGCTCTGCAGGCAGGCCAGGCACGTGCGCCGCCCATCCGCCAGCTCCGCCCATGCCTCGCCAACAGGCTGCAGGCGCGCGCAGCCGCAGCAGGCGCGCGTGCCGTCGTGCGCATGCGTCGGGCACGAGCGCTCGCCCCAGAAGGGCGCTACCGCAAACTCTGTCACGCCGTCCTGCGCGAAAGCGGGCGCCGCTGGTTCACTTTGTATGCGAGTGCATCGGCTGCACTGCGAAACAAGTATGCAATGAATCTGTCACTGCCCCTGCAGTCCACACGACAAACCTAGCAACAAGACGTGTGGCTGACACCTTATTCTACGACCCCGGAAGCGCACCGGCCGCGCGAGCATGAGCTGGCGGCACACGCAGCAGCGCAGGCCGAGGCGCTCGCGGTGGCAGTCGTAGTGCATCGGCTGCCCCTCCGCGCCCACCGCCACGCGGTCGCGACCGCCGATCGCGCCGCCACAGCCGCCGCACCGCTGCGTTGCCAGCACTGACCAGGTCAGCGCCATGGCTCTGCACACCAGGGATTCCTGACAGCCAAGGTCCTGACTGCTTGTGAACCCTACGCACCTAAGTATGGCAGCGTGCGAGGAATGCAACACACGCTAAGCAGCTCTCCTACAGAGAGTAAAAGCGGCGTAAGTGCTCCTGACACACGAACAAAGCAGAACAGTTTCTGCCAAAATGCGGATCAGCTGCCAGCGTCAGAAAGCCCGACCGCACCAGGCAGCGTGCGTGCCAGCGCCGCGCGCCGACCGCGGCCGCGCCGTCCCAGGGCGCGATGTAGCCGCCGCACGCTGCGCAGCCGGCGTCGCCCAGCGCCAGCGAGGCAGCGGACGCGCCCAACTGCGCGAGCGCGCCCGCCGGCCGCACGGGCGGCGGCGGCCTCGGGGCGGGCGGCGGCCACGGATTGGCTGGCGCGGCTGCGGACCCTGCCAGCCCCACTGCTGTTGGGTATGGTCTCGCGGGTGGCCCCAGCCCTGGCGGCCCAGGCAGCGGCCAGCTCGTGCCCGGCGCGGCTGTCGGCGCAGGGTGCCCAAGGGGTGCCGCGGCAGGCGTGCCCAGTGCACCACTCGCGGCGCTCGGCAGCCCATAAGCGGGCATGCCAAACGCTGTAGGCGCACCCGGTGGCGCACCGGGCTGCGCGCCGGCTGGCGCTACGGCCGTGACCTGGGCAGAGGCGGCCGTTGCGGCCGCCTGCGCCTCTAGGTCCAGCTGCGTTTGCAGCGCTCGCGCAAGCGCCGCGTCGCCCGCCGTGTCCGCCTCCCGCTCCGCACCAGCCGGGCCCGCAAGCTGGCTGGTACTTGCAGCGGGGCTCCCAGCCTTTGGCACTCCAGGCGACGCTGCTGCACCCTCCAGTGCAGCCCAGGGCCACTCGACCGATGCGGTGGGCGGGCCGACTTGCGGCTGGGGCGACTGCCGCCCCGCCGCGCCAGCGGCGGCGAGGCTGCTGCGCGCGCGCTGCAGGCGCTCGCGCTCTATCTCGTTGTCCTGCAGCAGGCGCGCGAGGCGCGCGTCCTCCGCCAGGTGCCAGGCTGCCGAGTCCGGCTCGCTGTCGCCTGCGGCTGGCGCGTCTGCCCTGTGCTCGCCCTCCGCCTGACGCCGGGACGCTGAGCTGTGCTCGGCGCCCTGCGCGGCTGGCGCCTGTGCTGGCAGGGGCCGTGGCGCGCTATCAGGTTCGGCGGCAGGAGCGCCGCCAGGCAGCGTAGCTGCCTTGCCAGAGGCGCGCTGACTCTCGGCCAGCGCATGTTCCAGCGCGCTCTGCTCGAGGGCTGCCAGCAATTCCGCGTCTTCATGTGGAGTGTCCTGGCCAGTGCCTGTCGCAGGCCAGGCCGGCAGCGGTGAGCGCCCCAAGCGAGTGAAACAGGCCACATGCAGGCCCGCAAGGAGCCAGCACGGCAGCTTCAGCGGCGCGAGTACCTGGTCACTGCAGGCATCCGAAAGCATGAACACGCAGGCACACGCAGGCCTCCAGCAGACTGGCAAGAGCGGTGCACGAGCATACTCAGACAGTGGCATGCACAGGCGCGCACTTGAGTGGATGTGCACGCGGCTTTCTTGGCCGATGCTTGGCGCTCTGGCTCTTGCCTGCTGTATCCTTGTCCAGGGAAAGTTGAACGGCATAGCACTAGCCCCGCATGGTCAGTACGCAGGCTGGCAAGCGGATGAGATGTGCGCGCGGTGCAAGTCCAGCGCTCTATGCAGCAAGCCTAGTGAGTTTGTTATATCACACGAGGACCGCGGCAAGAGAAACGGCTTCGTGCAGCAAGTCTGCCAAGCCCTAGCTAGGCCCAACCTCGCTGAGGTGTGCATGCACGCTGTCACGGGGCAGCTTTTCACCAGATTGCATCATGCGCGACACCATGCAGCTGCGCGAGAAATGCACACTTGAGCAGGCACGGACATGGAGCAGGCCATGTCCGTGACATGCCTTAAAGTGGCGTGCGTGTAGCCGGCATCTCTTTGGTGCCTTGGCTTTTGCCTGGTGTGAAGAGTATCACTCTGTTCTCGCCTAAAGGTCACATACCTTGTGCCCTGTGAACTCTGACACTTCCGTAATGACCCGTTTGCGTAGGGGCAAACAGCCTAAGCAGCCCCGCTGGCTGGTACAGGCTCGCAAGTTACGAGCCTGTTACAAGTCGTAACCATACCTTCATTCATTCATGCCACGTGGCTTCCTCGTTCGTTCGCTCTCAGTATGCAAACATACAGACAACCTACATGCACTGGGGCATGTAACCTACACCACATCTCAATGAAACGCTCAGATCAGCGCAGCGTTGAGACGCCGCATCACAACAACCAGGTTGGCTGAGGCCGCACCCTCAGCCTGAACACGAATTGCACACAGGCGTAAGCAGTTCATAATCAAATACTGTCTACATTTATCTAACAGCGCTCCAGGTGCGGCCGGGCCTTGCAGCATGCAGGCGAGAGGGGGGTGTACGCGAGCACGGCTCGTCAGCCCACCGCGCCTCAGCCATTCCCGTTCCCGTTCCCGTTATAATTACCGTTGCCGTTGCCGTTGCCGTTGCCGTTGCCTGCAGTCACCCGACACACGGTCAGTTGCGCACTCCCGCGCTTGCATGTGATTTTCACTGATGATACCCTACCCTCTTATGAAAGTGGTTTGTGCCCTTTCACACAGCCCCCGAACGACCTGTAGCAAAGCTGACAGCGGCGGCACACCGCTGCCGATGTTGCCGATGCCGTTGCCAAAGCCGCCGTTGCCCTGGCCGTTGTTCGTGCCCACGTTGCCGTAGCCGTTGCCCAGGCCGGCGTACGGCGACGCCCCGGCCAGGCCGGCGCCCGTCAGGCTCACGTGCCCCAGGTCGCCCAGCAGCACGTCCTGGCCCAGCACCTGGCCCAGAGGCCCGGCCGCGTGGCTCATGGCAGCGGCCTCGCCCGCGCTGGCGGGGCCAGGCGCGCTGGCGGCCTGCGGCGCGTGCTCGCCGCCAGCGCGCGTCGTGTTGCACATGCTGAGCGGCATTACGCCGCCGCCCGCCGAGCCTGCCGGCCGCCGGGAGTGCGCAGAGATGAGCCGGCTGTCCCTGACGGACAACCGACGAGACAAAGTGCATTCCTGGGAGCGTAGTAGTGGGGCCACAACACGATGCACATGCTGTCCAGCTAGATATTTATCCAAGTAATCCCTGCCCAGCCGCACTATAAAAAACAGCATGCCGGCCCAGCATGCCCAGACACTACGGTGAGGCCCAGGCCTAGACATACCATGTTGTGAAACAGCAGCGCCGCCGGACGGAGCGCGGGGCTCAGCCGACCCCGCTCCGCCCCTGAAGGCACACGTGCCGCGCAGCAGCTGGCGCGCGTGCAAGCACCAGGCCGCGGGTCCGCACTTGACATTGACCACACGCCGGTGACCCGGATTCCGCACGTCCAGGTGGCGGTCAGGCTGGGCGGCGACACGGCCTCGCTCTGCTCGCACGTGCTGCCAAACACGGCGTTGGTGGACCCCTGCGCGCCCGGGGCCCGTCAGCCCCGCCGAGTTTGACTGAGCAGGGCCTGGCAGCGTCAGGTCAAGCCCGGAGGGGGCGCGCCGTGCACTGGCCCTGGTTGTACTGGACCTTGCCCAGGCCGAAGACGGTCGCCTCAATCTCCACGTCGGCTGCGCACCCAGCGCCGCACCGGTCATGGCTGTTTATTATTGACTGACACACGCCAGCGCGCGGCGCCGGGGCCGTGTCGAGGCGGCACGCAACAGGGAAGGCGCGCACGGTTGGCCGCTTCGACAAATAGGTTGCCAATGCCGCCCATGTTGGCAGCGACGCTGTCCGTCACGCCGCTGACGTACACGCTCCCCGTCCCGGAAGCATGGACCTGGGCGCTGCTGTAGTTGCCCGCCACCGCGACCTCGCCCACGCTGCGCGGCGCCCCAGCACGCATGCTTTGGTGGCAGCGCCCCTGTGCAGCGCCGCGCAGTGCGTTCTGGCACTGCGCAGCGCAACTAGCAGGTTTTGCCACGCAGAGCGCTGCCCTGCCAGGGGCGCCCCCGCACTGAGCGCCCACCTTCACCGCCAGCGACTTGGCGCCCCCACCATTCTGGAGCCGCGCGGCTCACCATGTGCAGCAGAGCCCTTGGCACAAACAAGGCATGCCCGCTGCGGGGCGCAGGACGCGCGGCGCGGGCGGGGAAGTCCAATGCACAAGTTCTCGGGAATTACTAACCCGGCGCTGGTGATGTGGACGCTGGTTGCTGTCACGTTCTGCACCGCCAGGCGCGAGGTGCCCGCGTTGGAGACGGCCAGCGAGGTGACGGCGAAGCCCGGCAGCACGATCACCGTGAAGGACGAGCCCGCCAGGTTGAGGACCCGCAGCTGGTCGGCGGGCAGGCCGACGGTCACCCGTATCGGCCTGGTCGACGAGAAGGGCGCAGCGGTGCCCAGGGACAGGCTGCCGTTGGACACGGCAGCCACCACCGCCGCGCGCACGTCCGGCTCGGCCTCGAGCGTCAGCTGGAAGTGCGGGCTGGGCGCCACCAGCACGTTGAAGGGCACCTTTATCTGCACCCTGCTGAACGGCTGCAGGCGCCGGACTTCCCGCGCAGCGCCGCCAGCGCCCGCGGCCGCGGGCGCATCCATGCGCAGATCGGTGGAGTCTGCCAGGGCGGCGGCCGCCGCGGCGGCCGCGCACAGGCACCACAGGAGCTTGCCCCGCATCGCGGCAGTCTTCCTGGCTCCGCTTTTCGCTCGGTTGCTAGTTGAGAGGACCTGGCCTGCAATGTTAACATGCGCTGCCGGTGTGGTACAACCGGTGTACCACACGGGAAAAGTCAACAGCTAGATATCCGTTCGATCGCACGCAGACGCGACGCGGAAACAGACCGACAGCGCTGAGTCGCTCCGCCCCACAAGGTTGCTGGTTGCTAAAGTCGAGACGCGCCCGTACAGTGCGCCCGCAAGCTTTGACCGCAGCGCATGCCCCTGTCACTCCCTTGTGCGGCTCAGCACTGCTGCTGCCTGTTCCCCGTTCCTCTGTCAGTCAGCTTCGAGGCCCTGCTGCTGTCTGGGTGTGCGCCGCGCTCTGGCATGCGCCTGCCATAAATGGCAAAACCTGCTGCCGCCAGGACGCCGCACTGCCTTCTCTGGCTCCCGCCCTGACAGCGGTCCGCACCCCTTGTGCGGGCTCTGCTATGCCGCCTGGCCCCTGCGCTTGGCGCGCCAGCTGCGGAGCCTTGCCAGCCGGGTTGCTTAAGGGCGGGAGGCACGCGCCGCCGCGCAGCGCGCAGGCATGCCGCCCGAGCGCAAGCGCGCCTGGCCGGCGCACGCGTGCGTGGAGGGCGAGCAGCCGCACAGCGCACAGGGGCCGCCCCCCGCGCCGTTCCGCTTCTGCACGCGGCGGGTGCGCATCGACTGGCGCACCCTGCACGGCGTCGACATCGACCGACTGGTGCGAGCCCGCCGCTCCAACGCCTCCGCTCTGGTTTGCAGGCGAGCTTCAGGCAGCGCGCAGTCCGCGCTGCTCAAGCTTGGCAGCCGCCCATGTTAAGACTTCTGCATGCACTCGGATGCTGGACGCAGAAACGCGCGGCAGCCTCCCGGGCGCGCCTGGGCGGGCGCGCGCAGGTGGCGAAGGACGACTTCGACGCGCGCTCAGGCGCTGAGGGTTGCGATGACCTTGTGCAGCCTGATCAGGCCCATGGGCGCGCCGGCGACCTGGACGCGCTAGCGCACCTGGGGGGTGTGAAACAACCCGTGTGCAGCCTACTCAGGCGCGCCTGGCCGCGCGCGCGCGCAGGAGGCCGAGGGCGACCTGGACGCGCTGGAGTGCTGCGCGGGCGCGGTCGCCTGGGGCGACCTGGGCGCGGAGGAGCCCGGCGCGCTCAGCGACGTCGGCCTGCGCCGCCTGTTCCGCCTGGCGCAGCTGACGGCCGAGTACCTGCTGCATGTGCAGGAGCGCCTGGTCTGGGAGGCCGGCCTGCTGCGGGCGCGCCGCCCGGGCGCCCCGCCCCCTCCCCGCGCACCCGCCCTGGGAAGCTGGGCTGCCTGCGGCAGGAGCGCTGCAGGCATGCTGGCTGCATGGCGCGCGGCAGACGCGCATGCGCGATGCCCCACGTCCGGTGCGCTTGGGCGTGGATCCATGCGCGCCGTAGGAGGCTGCATGCGCTGCACGCGCGCTGCAGCGGGCACACATTCACCCGGCCTGCAGGGGCGACCGCCCACAGCCCGCTGCCAGGCCTGGGGCCACGCGCGCCGCAGGAGGAGCAGGGCCGGCAGGCGCAGCACGTCGAGGCGCTGCGCGCGCGCACGGCCGAGCACGCAGAGGCGGCCGCGCTGTCGCGGCGCGCGGCGCGGCGCAGCGCGCGCTGCGTGAAGGCCCTCGAGGCGCGGGCCCGCCGGCCTCCGGTCTTGGGACCCCGCAGCGACGGGGCGCGTCGAGCCGCTCAGGATCAGTGGTGGAGGCGACCTCGTGGCGGTCGCCACAGCTCCTTGTCTTGGACACTACTCATACTGCTGGCTCTCGCTGGCTGTGCTGGGATCAAACGCTGTGCAGTGTCGCTGGTCAGACGCTGTGCAGTGTCGCTGGACGTAAGCTTGGAGCCCGAGTTGCAAATAGAGCTGCGAGCACCTCCGCGGCGCATCAGTCACAAGGACCGCGGCGAGCAGGCACAGGTGGCAGTGCTGGCGCCGCCGCCCAACGACGAGAACCGCGCCGCAAACCTCCCAAAGCACCCCTCACAGGTGGCGGGCCCTGCCTGCGCCGCAGATTGCGGGCAAGCATGCCGCTCACCCTCCTGCATCCTCTTGCGGTCGTACCTGACAGCCGATGATGGTCCATTGGCCTCCGCATGTTCACAAACAGACGCACACAAATGCACCTCTGCATCGGCAGTTCACCGCACTCGCACCGCACCTGCGGGAGCAGGTAGAGCGGCTGGAGAGCCAGGTGCGCGAGGCCGCCGAGGACTGCGAGGCGCTGCGGCGCGACGTGGCGCGCCTGCAGGCGGACCTGGAACGCGCGCACGCCGCCGGTGCGCTGCCCGCGCGCGCCAGCGCGCAGGCGGGCAGGGCGCGCGCGCGCGCGCCCAGGCCGCGAGCGCACGCCTAGTTGCCACCGCCTCACAGCATGCAACACACAGGCCGGCGGCGAATGCACTTGCCAGAGCGCGGCGGGGCGCGGCGGCGGCGGCAAGCGCAATGGAGCGTGCCAGCGCCGATGCGGGCAGTCAGGCGGGGCATCTGTGTTGCATAGACGTAAAACTGAACGCCTCTGTGTATGGTCCAGGCTGTGGCGGTGGCGTACGGCGAGCAAGCAGGATGGCATGTTGGGACCTCGAGTGATGTACCGCACAAATGGTGCATGGAGCTTGAGCCCAGGCATGCTCCCCCACGGGCAGGCGCGGAGCACGCGGCGGCCGCGGCGGCGGCGGCGCGCGCGGAGGAGCGCGCGTCCGGCCAGGCGCGCGGCGCGGCCGCGCTGGAGGCGGAGCGGGTCGCCGCGCGCGCGGCCGAGGCGGCGCGCATGAGCGAGCTCCGCGGCCGGCTCGCGGAGGCGCATGCCAGGTGACGCACAGGGTGCCCGGGGTACATTGGGTGAGTATTCGGCGCACGCCAGGTGCCCGCAGCGAATGGGGGAGTGCATCAGGTGCGGAGGCGCATGCTTCACCTCCCCAGTGCATGGCTGGAGGCAGCTGGCAGGGGTCGGCAGGGGGGCGCTCAAACAGGACGTTGTTCTGGCGGCAGCCCCTGCGCACACGGGCGATGTGCCACGCGCGCCACGACTGCTCACATGTGTGCCGGGCAGCGCGCAAGGCTGCCCACCTTATGTTGGCGCCCGGGCTAGGTGGCCACAAATAACCGTGACGGTTTCACTTCCTTGCACAGTCCGTCGCACGCATAGAGCAGCTTGAAGTGCAGGGCCGCCCGCCTTCGCAGCGCGCGCCGCCACCCACTGCACGGCACATGCCTGCTGCGCAGGCAGCTCTGCCTGGAGCAGCAGAAGCGGATGTTGGAGGAGGAGGCGGCCGACGCGCTGCGCGCGGGCGCCGTCGCGCCCGCCGCGCCCGCCGACGTGGCGGAGCGCGCGCGCCTGCAGGCGCGGCTCGGCGCCGCGGAGGCCGACGCGGCGCGGCTGTTGGAGCGCGTACGGAGCCTGGCGCGCGCCTGCGCCTGGAGCGTGGGGCCTGCACACGCATTGCTCACCAGAGCCCGCGAGCCATGCCCGGCCTGCATGGAGGGCGCTCGTACTCTGGATTGACGGTTGCGCCGGGCTGGGAGCCAGCCGCTGCTTCACGGCCCACACGGCATGCGTGACGGCGTGCGCGGGATGCGAGCAGTGTCGCCGCGCATTGCCGCGGCGGATCGCGCGCGACGCGCACGACGGCCCAAGGCGTGAGCGGCGCGCGCAGGAGGCGCGGCTGCTGCAGGCGCAGGACGCGGACGCTGCGTGCTCGCCGCCCGCCGCCCTGCAGCGCCAGCGCGAGCAGCTGCAGGCCGAGGCGCGGCCCTAACCTGCGCAGGCCCTGCGCGTGGCCGGCACCCTGCGCGCTGCGCTGGCCTGCCGGCACAGCGGTCATGGGTATAGGGTTGGGGTGAGGCGCCGTCACCGCTGGCCGTACACACGCCACTGGGCGTGTGTCGGCGTCTCAGAGTGCCAGCTGCTTGGTGAAGCCTGCGTGGGGCGCGCCAGTCCTGCACTCTGCCTGCTGGCGTGCGAGCGCATGTCCCTCACGCGGCAGGTCGACGATCTGAGCCTCGAGCTTGGCCAGCTGCGCACCGAGCGGGGGCGCTGCGCCGACGCGGCCGCAGAGGCCGGCCGGGCATGCGCCACAAGCCCGGCAGCGGGCGGCGCGCGGCGCGGCGCCGCGCGCGACTGGAAGCTGGAGGAGATGGAGCGCCTCCAGGCGCAGGTGCGCCGTGTGGCGCACATGCGTTTGGTCTGAGATATTTGCTATAATATTTTGCTATATACATCATTACATTTTCTTCTCACGATTACATTTCTGCAGCACCCATGCACTTGTCATGTGTCTGCGCTCGCCGACGCAAGCAGTAGCCTGACGGCATCGTACGCCTCAGCGTGGCCAGCAGTGCAGCGCATCCCATTGAGTGCTGTTCCGGCGGCCAGGCTGCGCGCGCGCGCGACAGCGCCGCCGCGGCCGCCGCGGAGGCCTGCCGCCTGCGGCGCTCGCTGCAGGCTGGCCACCCGGACGTTGCGGGCCTGGTCGCGACCATTGACAGCTTGGAGCAGGCGCGCCGGGCAGACCGCTCAATAACTCGCGGCATCTGCCGGTATGTCTATGCATGATCAATACACACCTCTCTGCCTGCATCCGGCAAGGTCCGCTCAGGCAAGGGGCCAATGCAAACTAGCCCAAGGACACCTGGGGCGCCAGCGCATGAGGCTGCAAAGTCGCTGTCCGGCCGCCGCAGCGCCTGGCGGCTGCGGAGCGCGGGCCGGCGCGGCGCACGGCGCGGCGCGCGCACCGCGCCGGCCGCGACGAGCGCCTGCAACCCGGCCACGCGTCCCAGGTGTGTTCTTGAGTCTACCAGCCGCCTTCACAGTCATAGTGTGCAGCTGGGGCTGTTGGGCGTCCCTGCCATGTCTCCCTTTGGCCTTCAGGCTTGCCGAGTCGGGCTGGTGCTCTGCAGTGACTGACACGCAAGGCGTTAGGCCTGTGTGCCCAAGCAAGCGGCTCACCCGCCCGCGCGCGCGTGCACGCAGGACACCTCCGCTCCGCACAGCCCGACGCGACCTGCAAGCCAGGGCGCCATGTGCAGCGAATCGCCAGCCAGCGTGCAGCACATGTACCCGGACACAGCCGCGAGCGCGGCGGGCGGGATGCTGCGCGCGCCGCGCTCGCCGGCTGGGCACCACTGCATGCGTGCGCACCCAGAGGTGCGCCCATGCCGCTGCCATAGGTGTCCGCGCCCCCCTCCCCAGAGGTGCCCTGGTGCAGGCAGGGCTGCTGGCGTCTGGACCACGATGCCAGCATGCGTGCTGCGGCATCCATGCCTCTCGGGTGTCACAGCTTCTGTACATCCACCCACTTGTTCGGTAGGTAGGATATGGGCGGCAACTGGCAGCCGACATGCAACGCACAGCCATCCGGCGTCAGCACGGGCTCACTGCAGGCCACGGATGGTGCACTGCAGGCGGCATCCCTCGACGCGCTGCTGTCCTGGCGCGGCGCGCGCGCAGCCGCACATGGCGCCGCCACGCCACGCGGCTGCTCCATGGCCAGGGACGCCGGCTGGGACCCTTGTGAGGACGTCGGCCACCTGCAGCACCCCGGGGGTGAGCCGCAGCTGGGGCGCAACCCGCTGCGGGGCGCGACGCGGGCGCGGGGCGGCTGGCTCGGGTCCCTGGGCGGGCAGACACGTGCTGCAGGGGCCTCTGTGAGTGCCCGCGGCGGAGCCCAGGCGCGGTCACGCGCGGGAGGCCACGATGGGGCACAAGATGACTCGTGCCCCAACGAGCGCGGGCGGCCGTCCGGCTGGGCCCAGTCCAGCGCCCCCCGCGGCGCCAGCGCGCCGGGCCGGCTGTGGCGCGCGCTGAAAACCGGGCTGGGGCTGGGGCACCGCGCGCGCTCCAGCAGCCCCGCGCGGGCGCCGCAGCGCGCGCCCGCGCTGACCGGCCGCGGCGGCAACCGCGAGGCCGGTGTCTGGTGGCCGGATGCCGGTGCGCGCATGCTGTCCTGTGCATGTTCCTTTCGCATGCATGTTTTTCTCGCAGTGATCAAGCTCTGACGTCCTGCCCACCAGGTGGATGCATGCGTGCAGGTCCTCTGGGGCGTGTGCAATGTCCTGAGCTCTGCAGGCGCCTGCAGGCGCTGCGCAGCGGGACCGGCCGCGCCGGCCAGCCCACCGGATCGGGTACGACGGCGGCGCGGCGATCAACGACAATGCGGCACAGGTCTGGTCGCCGCTGCGGTCGGGGCTGTCCCCGCGGCGGGGCTCCCCCGACGCGGCGGCCCATGAGGGCGTCCCCTGGGAGGGCCACCGCGTGCGCTCCGGCGGCCGTCGTTGCCAGGCGGACGGGCGGCTGGCGCCAGGGAGTGCGTCAGCCAGGGGCGGGGCTGCAAACCCTGCGATGAGCGCCGGCGGTAGCCCTGGGCCTGGACCTCGTGGAGGCCGCTGGGCGCCCGCATCGTATGCCGACCTGGACATGCGCCAACCAGCAGATGCCGCGGGGCAGGCCGGCGGCACTGCCGCTGCGCATGCGCACCGCCAGTCAGCACCGCTCCATGGCAGCGGGGGCCGGCGGCCTGGCACTGGCCAAGAGGCGCGGCCACGGGCTTACATGCTGCGTGTTAAGGCAGTAGGCAGACTGTGCAACTCGTTGGACGCCCGCGCGACGCGCAGTCTGGGCCCGCGCTGGCGTGTGCTGGCCGCTGACGTGATATGGTGCTTGTTGCACGTTCATGCCGTCCAGGTAATAGACACGCAAGTCTGTCCGCATCATGCTCTCACGCGAATGCTGTACGGCGACCTGTGCAGTGCGGAAATGGTGCAAGTGGCCTTTGCAGGCGCGCACGGGTGCCCCCTACAGCACGAAACCAGTCATATGAACAAGTCGCTGGCGGTCTCTATGCTCGGGACCCCTGTTTGCCAGTGTTTGTCGATGCCTAATTCTGATAGCGTGCAGGGGTCTCCCAGGGTAGTTGGTGCACTGCCACATGCGTGTGAGCCTGACACGTACGGAGGCGGGGCAGGCCGGAGGGCAGCAGCACCGAGTGGTGCGCATTGCTGCCAGCCGCGGCGCTGCGGGGGCGCCGCACCCCGCTAGCGGCGCAGATGGCGACAGCGCTGCCTGGAGCTATGCGCACGGCCGGCCTGCAGCCTCGGCATTGACCAGCAGGTACCAGCCATGCTCTGCCCTGCTCTGCCCAGCAGCCCAACCATGCAGCCTCGCCTGGCTGCTGTGCTCTGGCACGCGCTATCTGAGGGCGCCGGGACCTGGATGTCATCATAATAGCACTGTGCATTGGGTCCTAAACAGGCGTGACGCGCATGCATGCACTGCTTGTGCCCCGCAGGCCAGCCAGAGAGGCGCCGGCCAGCGCCGCCGGCGCGCCGCGCGCGCTGAGCCCAGCCACCGCGGCACCCGCCGGGTGGCGCAGCCTGCTGTGGGCGACAGGCCCTAACCCTAACCCTGGCCCAAGCCGCAAAGCCGCGCCGGGCAGCCTGCCCGCCTTGTACGCCTCGACGCCCGCCCGGGTCGACCGCACGACGTCCATTGGCCCTGTCCGTTTCGGCCCGGGTGCTGCGACGGGTGCTGGGGTGGGGCCGGTGGGCAGGTCGTCTGCTGGCGCTGTTGAGCTTGCGGGGGCCATTGCGGGCCATCGCATGGACCGCGCCACATCATGGGGCGTGCGCCAGGGCTCTGCGGGCCCAGGCACGCTGCCCGCCACGGACGCAGGCCATCGCATGGAGCGCGCGGCGTCTGGGCGCGGGGCGCCCGCGCACGCCGCCCCTGGTGCCGGGGCGGCGCCTGCTGCGCCCAGGGCGGACGCGCCTGCAGCCCTCGCAGCCGGCCCTGCTGGCCCCGGCAGCCCGCAGCGCGAGGCCGTGAAGCAGGGCGCAGAGCAGGCGCGCGCGGCTGGGGCCTGGGAGGCCGTGGCCCCTGACGCTGGGCGCCAGCGTGAGCCCGCCGCTCCTCTGGTGGAGCACGCCGACGCCCGGCAGCCGGCCCTGGACAACAACTCGTACTTTGGCGGCGGCGGCGGCGACTCATACTTTGCCAGCAGCTTTGCGGACGACATCTACTGACGCGGGCAGGCGGCTCGTCCACGAGCGTGCCTGTGCGATCGCGGGGCGATGCAGCAACAGCATGCGTGGGTGTGCATACACGTCCAGGACTACTACGGCAGGCACCAGGCTATGCATGCATGCTGGGCAAAGGTGCGCAAGCGCACTGCAAGACATGACCTCACGGAGAGCAAGTTCTTCGGCATTGTATGCGCTCTTTACAGTTCTGTAATGGATCCCTCGAGTCCTGGCCATGTAGCTGCACAGCTGTCCACCGGCCGTCCAGCCCACAGCCTGCCTTCGCAAGGGCCAGGTGCGGGGTGTAAAGCCAAGCGCACGCAGCGCGCTAGTCGATGAGCGACATGTGGCCCTCGCGCACGATCTCCACCAGGTTGAGCACCTCGCTCTCGCCGGTGACGTACATGATCTCGGCGCGCGCGGCGGCCACGTCCACGCCGGTCACCTCGATGAGGTACCACAGGTTGTCGTCCGGCCAGAACAGCTCCGCGCGGCGCCCGCGCAGGTGCTCCCCGATGTCGGCGGCCGTCAGCAGCCGCTTGGGCGCCTGCCGCGCGGTCGCGTCGGGGTCAGCCAAGGGTTTGGTGTGCGATGGGACACAGCTTAGTGCGCTCCAGGCACACAAATGTCTGCGCAACGTCGGCCGTTCTCAGCAGCCACTTCCCCGCGTCTGTCGCCGCAGCCCGACATAACTCATGTGTGCCAGCTGACTACCACCTCCCTCCCCTCGCAAGCACGGAACTGAACACCTGTCCTTTCAGTGCAGGCATTCGCTAGCAAGAACCTTTGCAGCGAAGCGACAGGCAGCAGAACAAGTCGCATCCCTTTGCTGAAAGCAGTCGCAGCTTATGGCCTGGCGCGCCGCCTCTCCGACGTACAGCTCTGCGCCCTGGCAGCCGCGCTGACCGACTACCAGGACACCAGCGGGACGGCCGGCGAGGGGGCGCGCCTGCGGCGCGCTGGCGGACGCCTCGAAGCCCGGCGGCACCTCCGGCAGGTACGGCGCGCCGCCCTCGCCGCCGTCCTCGTCGGCCTGCAGCGCCGGCTGCGCCATGCCGCCGCGGCCGCTGTGCTGCGGTGCGGACGGCGGCCGGCCCGTGAGCGCGTGGCCATGCGCGGCCGGGGCCGCGCCGGGTGCGCCCTGCGGGGGCCGCGCGGCGGGTGCCGCGGCCGCGCCGCCGCCCGCCGCGCCCGCGAGCAGCGACGGCGGCGGCGCGGCCTTGCGGCGCGGCTCGCCGGCGGCCGGCGCGCTCGGCGGCGGCGTCCCGGCTGCCGCCCTCTCGCGCTGCCCTGCATGCCGTGTACGGTAGCGTTCAGCCCTGCCCATGCCCACAATGGCGTTTACATGGACAGCTGACTTGTGCCAAGAGCAGGCATACAGATCTGGCCAGGTGACGGTGCTGCTGTCGCGCCTGCCAAGCTTTCAAGAGCGGCAGCAACGAGGCGCCGGTCAGACTCTGGCGCTAGGCACAGCTGCCCAGCGCATCCTTGCATATCAGAGGCGCGGTCCGCTCATTAGAGTGTTAAGTAAAGTGTGCCAAATGAAGTGTTTGCCCGCCCAGGTCGAGACGGCAGGGATGCCCCAGGCGCGGGCAGGGCCCGCGCACCCTTGCTGGCGGCCAGCGCGGCGCCCTTGCTCGGCCGGGGCGCGGGCACCGCAAACTCTGCGGCGGCCTGCGCGGCGGCCGGCGCGGGCGCTGGCGCGGGCGCCGGCGCGACCTCCGGCGCCGGCGTGCGGCGGCGCTCCGCCTCGGCAGCCTCCCGCTCGCGCCGCCGCGCCTCCACCGCGCGCTGCTGCGCGGCCCAAGGGCAAGCAGGCTCTCGGCACAGGCAAGGACGCTCGGTGCCAGTATCAGGCAATAAGGAGACCTAGCTGCTCGCCTGAGAGCAACCCCGCCGAACACCGTCCTCATGCGACCACCGAGCGGCCCATGCTGGGCTTGCATGGGCCGTCAGCAGTCCCCGAGGCTGAGCCGGACCTTGTTCTCGCGCTCGGCGGCCTCCGCGTCGCGCGCGCGCTGGCGGCGGCCCAGGTCCTCGACCGGCATGAAGTCGGCGGCCAGCGCGTCCTTCTCCTCGGCCGCCTCCACCGACTGCGTCTGCGAAGGGACCCTCTCGCTCAGCGGCGGGGAGTTGCCACGCAATCGGTCTGCGCTCTCAAACATGCACCGTCATGGCGAGGTGGCGCGCCACCTCGCCATGTGGCGCCGGGCGTGGCCCCCGCGCCTGCGTGCACCCGCCGGCGCACACGGGCGGGCGCACGCACCTTGAGCTCGTACTGCAGCGCGCCCAGGTCGGCCTCGATGGCGGCCCGATGCTGCTGCACCAGGTCCAGCGCGATGGTCGCCAGGCTCAGCTTCTCCTCCGCCCACTGCACCAGCTGCCGCTGGTCCGCCTCCACCGCGCGCCGCAGCTCCGCCACCTGCCGCGCCGCCGCCGCTGGTCACGCTTCCGCCCGTTTCTGGTCAGTCGCCAAGCGTGATATACCTTGACCTGGTGGAGCAGGCCTCTCTGAGGCTCTCACAGCAAGCCTGCACGTTGACGGCGCTCACACCAGCAGGAAAGGACGCAGACACAGACCAACAGCCCAAGCCAGCCTTCGCAGCCGGTTGCGCACCTCCCTTGCGTCGTCTGTGTCTGCTTTGCGTGTGGATTGGCTCGGCTTCTGCAGGCAAAGCTCCACATTGCGCCTGATGGTCTCCTGCAATACTGCCCGCCAAGCCAAACTCGTCAAGTGCGAGTTGCAGCAGATGTACCGGCACAAGGCTTGCCTGTGGGCCACTGGCAGAGGCGGCCGCACGTCCAGAGCGCTCATCAAGGTCCTTGATGGTTGTGAGCGTGCGGGTAAGCTCGGAAGGCAGCGACGCGGTGTCTGCGCCCCCCACAAGCTGCTGAGCCTGCATAATAAGTGTACACAAGTCGAGATGCAGGTCCTGGTATGCTTATATAGTCATCAAGCAGTCTTGGGGGGAGGGAGCGCAAGCACGCACGCTCGATGTAGTTTTCCAAATATATGACGTTGCTCATCGCTGCATTGGAAGCTGGTGCAGCGCTTTCACCTCAGCTCAACTTCTCACGCTGCGCTGGCCTGTCAAAGCAGTCCTGAGTGTCGCTCAACGTGCCTGTACAGAGGTTGAAGTGTCACTGGATGTGACCAGGCACTTGGTACTTGCGCGAAGGGAAGACTGAGGCCGTGCTGAGCACACCCCCATTGCGCTGAGCGCAAGGTGCAAAGACCCTGCTGCCCTAGCAAAGCAGGTTCTTGGCAAGCAAGGAGACGTGCTGAGGGTCCTGCACCGTGCCCAGCTTGTTTCCAGGCCCAGCCAGGTGTATTCGTCGTCAGCAGCTCCAGCCGCGTGCGCAACTTGAAACCACAATCTGCAGCACAGGGAACCCCGCCGCGCTGTCTGCCCCGCACCGCTGAAACTGGCTGTGGTGCTGATGAGGCAAGCCCGGCGGCCTTGATGTGGTGCTGGCCGCGCGCGGGGCTGGAGAGCAGCTGCGGCAGGAACCCGGAGCGGCTTTGGTAGCTGCCTGCCGAGCAGCACTCGATGTATAGCAACTTCAAGGAGAAGGCGATAGGTGCGGCGGGACTGCGAGCGGCGTCGGGACGGCGCAGGGCGGCGGGGCGCTCAGACGCGCGTGCGCGCACGCGGCAGAGTACGTCAAGGAGGCGGTGCAGGAGGACAACGCCGGCAACTACCAGAAGGCGTTCGACCTGTACAAGATAGCGCTAGAGTACTTTAGCACGCACCTGAAGTATGAGAAGAACCCGCGGGCAAAGGAGGCCATCACTGCCAAGGCGCGCCGACCGCCTTGGGTTGGGCGCCGGCCTGCGGCTCAGGTCGGCCGCTCGATACGACCTGCGCTGCGGGCCGTGTGAGCTTCCTCTGGGTAGGTCTGGGGGGGACTTGCTCCGGCAGCAACTGGGCGGCCTGACGCTGCGCGCCCTGCTCTGCGCGCAGTTCAAGGAGTACCTGGAGCGGGCAGAGTACATAAAGGGCGTCATTGATGGTCAGCAGCCCGCGGAGACCGCGCCCGCGAACGGCGCGACCGGGGAGAAGACGCGGCCACCTGGCGGCGGCGGCGATGTGCGCGGCCCGGCCCGCACGCTCTCCTACCCTTGCCCGAGCTGGCTTCACAGCACCGGTGCCGTGCGCTGTTGGTCGCAGGAGCGTGCCGTGCTGTCAGCGTGACGCAAGCTGCAGCGCCAGTGCCGTGCGCTGTTGGTCGCAGGAGCGTGCCGTGCTGTCCGCGTGACGCAAGCTGCAGGCTGTGGCGCCTCAGCGCGCCCGCCAGTGGCACTGGCACAGCGGTGTGAAGCAGCGTAGCACCAAAGCCGTGCGTGCACCTGGACTGAGTGAGGGCACGGGAGCGAGCGCGGGGTGGATGCGTGTGCGACTGGCTGACGCCTGCCTCCCTGGAACGCCAAGCGGGGTGAGCGCGGCACGTTGGCTCGACAGCGAGGGCGTGTGCTCGCGTGCGCGCAGGACAGCGACAAGGAGAAGCTGCGCTCGTCGCTGGGCCAGGCCATCATGGTGGAGCGGCCGAATGTGAAGGTGCGGCGCAGCACGCCTTTGGCGCAGTCATCGGTCTGCGCCAGGCGCCCCTCGAGGATGTAATCAGAAGACAGAGCTCAGCTGTAACATTTGATGATGGTGTGAAGGTGCCAGGTGGTGTGAAGCTGTTGTGCTTGTCAAGAGTCTCATTATCGCTCACACGGGCAGCACCGCAGGCTGCTGAGGCGGGGCCTGGTCTCTGCGCTCTGGTTGACCAGTGCTTCATGGGCTGCCTGGGGCCTGCGGCAGTGGGACGACGTGGCGGGCTTGGAGGGCGCGAAGGACTCGCTGAAGGAGGCCGTGATCCTGCCGGTCAAGTTCCCGCAGTTCTTCACCGGTGCGCGGCGCTTCGCGAGCCTGCAGCTCGCGCGCGCCCCCTGTGCCCCGTGCGCGCGCCCGCGCCCGCTGCCAGCGTGTGCACACTGAGCCTGGAGCCAGCGTCTGTTTGGGATCAGGCAGGGCTGACATGGCCTTGCAGGCTGCCTGCACGTGCTCTATGCTGTGAGGTAGGGCAGGGCTTGAGCCAGTAGCACGTGCATTCCACCGGGACTGGGAGCGTGTCTGGGGCGCCAGCATGGGCGGGCGAGGCCGCGCGGGCGCCCGCGCGAGCCGCGCCGCGCCACGCCGCCCGCCGCCGCCGCGGGCCGGCGCGCCGCCAGGAGCGCGCCGAGCTCGGCGCGCCGCGCGCGTAGGCAAGCGGAAGCCGTGGAGCGGCATCCTGCTGTACGGCCCGCCCGGCACGGGCAAGTCGTACCTGGCCAAGGCGGTCGCGACGGAGGCCGAGTCCACCTTCTTCTGCGTGTCCTCCTCCGACCTGGTCTCCAAGTGGCTGGGCGAGTCGGAGAAGCTGGTGTCGCAGCTGTTCGCGATGGCGCGCGAGCGCGCGCCCTCCATCGTCTTCATAGACGAGGCGCGCGCGCCGCGCGCCTCCCGCTGCGCGACCTCACATGCAGCAGGCACAGGTGGTTTTGAGATGTGAAGCATCCAAGTTGATCCAGGTTGACGTCGCGTTGTGCCCGAGCCTGCTCGGCCCAGGGCGGCGCGCCCTGTCCGCCAAGCCGGCCCAAGGCCTGCGCGCTGGCAGGCGCCGCCCTGAGCCGCGCGGCGCTGCGCGTGCAGATCGACGCGCTGTGCGGCTCGCGCGGCGACGGCGAGAGCGAGGCCTCGCGGCGCATCAAGACCGAGTTCCTGGTGCAGATGCAGGGCGTGAACACGCACGACGCGCGCGTGCTCGTGCTGGGTGCGACCAACCTGCCGTACGCGCTCGACCAGGCCATCCGCCGCCGGTTCGACAGGGTGCGCCATTGCCCGTAGTGTTGTTGGGGAGGGCGCTCATCGGGATAGGCCTGGGCTTTGCAGCACGCGGCCCGGCCGTTCGTGCGCTCAGTGTGCAGGTGGCTGACTATGCTGCGGGGAGCGCACCTGCTGGGTGTCACTCAGGCTCGGGTGTTATTGCGCGGCAAGCCCCTGCGCGCGGCGCGGCGCTGCGATGCTCGCGGCCTGGGGCCGCCTCGCTGTACCTAGGCGCCTTTTCTTGTGTGCCTGCGTCTGATCATCCAGCGTGCGGCAGGTATAGGCCGGCGCAGGATCACATAGCAGGGCTGTTCGGGCGGCGATGCAGGGCGGGGTTGGTAGCGGCGCTGCGCTGCGCGCATTTGCGCTCGTGCATTCCGCTGCCGGGGCGGCTGGCGCGCACGCAGTGTTTCAAGGCCCACCGTGTGACATGCCTGACCTCAACCTAGACATGCGGGCCGGGACTGACCCGGGGTTGCGCGCCGCGCGCAGCGCGTGTACATCCCGCTGCCGGAGCAGCCGGCGCGCGCGCAGATGTTCAAGATCCACCTGGGCGACACGCCCAACGCGCTGACGCAGGCCGACTTTGAGGAGCTCGGCCGCCGCACCGAGGGCTTCTCCGGCTCCGACGTCGCCGTCGTGGTCAAGGACGTGCTCATGGAGCCCGTGCGCAAGACGCAGGAGGCGACGCACTTCCGGCGCGCCGCGCCGCGCCGCCCGACCCTGCAGGGCTTGCCTGTTTTGGCGGCGCGCTTCTGCAAGCCTGTGTTCTCCCCTTGCTGGGCAGCAGAGGGGGCCCTCTCAAGAGAGCGAAACAGAGACTGCAAGTGAGGTTGTGACTGAGACCTGCCTAATGACTAAAGCCGTCCGGCCGCGCCACTGACAGGGCGCTTGGCGCGTGCGCGCAGGTCGGTGCGGAGCCCGGAGGGCAAGGTGCACTACCTGCCGTGCTCGCCGGGCGAGCCGGGCGCGACGGCCGCCACGCTCGCCACGCTGGCCGAGAACGGGCTGGCCGAGCAGGCGCGCATATATTCTGTTCAATTAGCAACTAGGGAGAGAGCACGACATGCTCCCTGAGGCTGTGCTGTGGCTGAGGGCGGTGTCTGTCGGTTGCCCTCCTGCTCTGGCAGCGTGTGCGGCCCCTGCTCGAGGCCGCTGTGATGCACAGCACCATGATCGCGCATATTTTACCGCAGCGCGCCTCCGCACACGCGCCGCGCTCTGGCGCGCGGCCAGCTCTGCGGGCTCCCTGTGGCAGCAGCCGAGGTTGGCTGCCGCGCGCGAGGGCAGGGCCAGCTGGCCAGGCTGAGGGCGATGCGCGCTGGCAGCGGCGGGGCGCCGCAGCCGCGCAGGAGCCCGCCAGAGCAACCCCGGCCGGCTGAGGCAGGCCTGTCAATGTCAGCACTCACCCTGGCGCCTGACTGCGGCGAGCGCGCGGCGCGCAGGTGATGCCGCCGATGATCGCCATGCGCGACTTTGAGAAGGTGCTGCTGCGCGCGCGGCCGACCGTGTCGACCAAGGACCTGAAGGTCTTCGTCGACTTCACCAAGGAGTTCGGGGAGGAGGGCTAGGGTTTTGGGGGCGGGAGGCGCCGCGCGCGCGCGCGCGCCGCTCCTTGCTGAGTTCGCGCGCTGCTCTGCATGCAGCCGGCCGCCAGGCACCCGTTGCCGGGCTGGTGTCTGGGCGGATGCCTCAGGTCAGAAGAAGGCGCCCAGCATACGCGTCAGGCCGGCGGCATGTCTCATGCGCAAAAGCCTGTGCCGCCGATGCCCGCGTCAGCCCCTGCACTTCAGCTCTGCAGCGGGCGACGCGCCTGGGCCCTGTTGGGGGACACACAGTTTGCGCTCAAGCATCCGCTCCCACTTCCCGCACACACAGCACCGCGGTGCTCCAGTGTCCCTGCAAGGGTGCACGCAGATGTGTCAACGTGCTCCAGGCATTGGTGTTGGGGTCTTTGGGGGCTCCTGCTGTGCAGGAGGGCGCCGTTCGGCATGTTTGCGGGCCTGTGCGCACAGGAGCGCGAGCATGCCTCAGCTTGCGCGCACGCTGCAGGTCCGCCCTTGCAGCAGGCGCGCCGCAGCTCCAGCAACGGGCGTGCTGTGTGCGCTGCGCTTCGCCTGGCAGCTCTTGCTGGACGCTCGCGGGCGCGTGTGAGGGCCAGTAGAAAGCCTGCGATAGGACATGCATCGCACAGCCAGCTGCGGGTGCTGTGCAAGCTCAGCTGCCCATTCTGTGGGCAGCAGGTGAGGTCATGCCGGGTGCAGGGGCGGGGCCTTCAGCATGCAAGGGAGTATGAGGCATGCATGGTCAGGCGCACCTGTCTCGCGCGTGTCATTTCTTGGGCCTCTCTACCAGGGCCAGTTCAGGCCGCCACTGCCCGTCTCGGCGCACGCTTTATCGCTGGACCGTTCCGGTTTGTCGCGCTGGCAGATGTAACTGGTTGAGAGCTTGCGCCGCATGCACTGCCTGCATGTTGATGCAAGCTTGCGTCGGACTTCCGCGCCTCTGTCAGATGCGTCTCCCTTTGAATATTATGTAGCAACAACCCCGTCTTCACACCGCATTGCACGAGGACTTCAGAACGGCGGTGTTCCATGCGCGTCTAGCGAGCACTTGTGCCACGCATTGCCAATCTACTCATCAGCCCTCCTTCTGTGCATACACTGCGTGACAAATAGCAGTGCAGCGACTCCAGATATCTGAGGATCAGCGCTCTAACACGCGCGAGCTGCCGTCCACGGCTTGCGATTACTGTCACTGGCTGGCCCCACCAGAGACAACCCCGGAACTAACCTGACCCGGGGGCGCTGGTTCGCTGCCGCTCGTACGCAATGCGAAGCGGCTGCTGTCGCAAAACAAAGCATGCGATGCAGCAGCGACCGGTCCCCCACCGCGCAGCTATTTCTCGGCCCAGAGCCCCGCGCCGCCGCTGGGGTGCTCCAGCGTGGGCCATGGCTGCGCAAGCGCGGCCACGGCCGAGCCGGGCTCGGCGCTCCGCAGCACTGCCGGGAGCACGCCATACAGCAGCTCGCGGATGGTCGCCAGGTCGGCGATCATGCCCGCGCGCGCGTTCACGTCCAGGCACTCCCTGCCGGCGGGAGGTGTGAGGGCGGGAGCGTGGCGCGCGCTGCAGGGCGCTCCATGGGGCCCGCCACCATGCGCGCTCATCTCCCAGCACCCTCAAACAAGGGTTTGCATGGTGCGCGCACGCCAACAATTGTCTAGGCACGACCTGCGTCGTGTGAGGGCCACGCACAAGGCGCTTCTGCTGCATCAGTGGTGACCGTTCTGCCAAAGTGCACGGCCAGCAGACACACGTCAGCACTGAGTTTCTGGCACCGTTGGTCCCGCAAAAGGGGGGATGAGGGGAGAGCCGCGTAGCACCTGGAGGAGCACTCCTGCGCGCTCCAGGCGGCGTAGCGCTCCTCGCCCGCACCGAACACGGCCCACTGCGGGCTGCCGGCGCGCCAGGCGAAGTGGTGCACGTCGCCCAGGCTGCGCGTGACGTTGGCGTACACCTGGCTGATGCCGCGCCACTCCCAGTTGTATGGCAGCAGCTCCACCACCGCCGCGCCTGCGCCCCCGGGAGCAGCGGTGACTGTTCGTCGTAGGGCTGGCCAGAGCGGCGCTGTCGGCAGCAGGTGGCACCTCCGCAGCAGTTCAGACCCACCAGGCCAACGCCGGCGGCGCTGCTGCCTCCATCTGCAGGCATGCAGCCCAAGCCCTGAGCGGGTCCAGGCAGACTCTAAACCCTGCCCCAGGCGCGCGCCTGGAGGCAGGAACGCCGCGTTGGCGAGCAGCGGCCCGTGGCGCGCGACGAGCACGCCCGTGCGCGCCATGGCGGCGACGTACGATGCGAACGGCGCGCGCGGCGTGGCCGTGTACGGCCGCACGCGCAGGCCCAGGTTGCGGGCCACGTCCTGCAGCGCTTCCAGCAGCTCCGCGCTGTTGGTCACCTGGCGCGCGCGGGCGGGGAGCGGCCGCGCGGCTCAGCCTGGCTGCAGGCTCTGTGCTGTTCCAGGATACGAGCGATGCGGCCTATCAGGATGCGAGCGATGCAGCCGTTCGGGACACAAGCAATGCAGCCTCTTCCGAACACTCCGCGGCTGAGCACGCATGCACAACCTCCTTTTGGCGGGAGTTTGGCACGTGGATGTCCGCCGCCGCGCACAGAGCTCCCACGTCGCTGGAGCATCGTACCGCGGTCTAACAGTGGCTCTCACGACCACAACAAGCTGTGCTGCTGACCTCTTGGGCCCCAGCTGCGCGCGTTGCCCTGCCAAGCGCGCTCGACCCTGGCAGGGCGGGGGCGCGCCTCCTCGCCGTCCACGGCGCTGAGCAGCGTGAGCGTGCGCGGCGGCGCCCCCGGCAGCGGCAGGCCCGCCGCGCGGTAGGCGGCCGCGCGGAAGTCGCGCCCGAGCGCGGCGCTCGCAAACCCGCTGCGCCCGTCGCCGCGCGCGTACCTGCCGGCCAAGCGCTGTCACCGCCGTGGCTGCACAGACCTGCGCTGGTGAGCATCACAGGCCACCGCACTGCGGTTGCCGGTACAAATGGTGCCTGTGGCGTGGGAAGCCCCGCCGGGCGGCACGCCAGTGCGAGAGCGGTGCCTGCGTCGAATCTGGGCAGCCTGGCAGGCACGGATACGGAAGGGCTTTGTGGATGTGGTCAGGTTTGGGACACCCTGAACGCTGCAGCGCGGCGCGCCTGTCGCGCGCCAGCAGCGCGGCCTGGAAGCCCAGCCAGGCGTCGCCCGGCAGCGCGGCGAGCTCGTCGTAGAACAGCACCGGCGGCAGCGCGCGCGGCGGCCGCACCGCGCCCGCCACCGCCAGCCTCAGCACCTCCCACACCCACGCGAGGCCCTGCGCATGCAGCGATGAATGGTAGGTGGAGTGTTGTTCTCGTCGTGCATTGTGCTGTGACAGGGTTATGATAGGGTATCACCCCAGGCCGCATGCACTGGCGCCTGGCGCCTGCCAGAGCGTTGTGTAGGCCTGCCACACCCACGGCGGGTCACGCTGTACACAGCTGTCCAGGAACTGGCTAAATCCTATAGGCATACCCGCAGGCAGCATCCAGGGCATAACCGGGGGCCGTGTGCGTGAGGGAGCGAGCGCGCACCGCGAGCTGCTCGCGCTGGACATTGACCAGCAGGACGGCGTCCAGGACAGGCTCCATGCCGTCGGGCAGGCTCTCGGCCCAGGCTGCCTGCGCCCAAGGTCGGGACAGCGGTGTCACCAGGCAGGCCTCACAAAGTACATGGACAGGGCTGTGTTGGTCCGGTAAGTACATGGACAGGGCTGCGTTGATCCGGTAAGAGCAAGAGCATGAAGTCGCCTGGCGTGGGGGCAAATGGGACAGCAAGCCTGCAAGCCTGAAGGGGTGCGCCTGGCGCCGCACCTGCGCAAGGACGTTGTACACCGGCAGGAGCGCCTCAATCCAGTGCCCAAAGTTGTCCGGGTAGGCTGGGAAGGGCATGTCCACGATGAGCGTCACGCCAGGCACCCAGCCCGCCTGCTGCAGCACTGGCTCAGCCGCACGCAGGCGCTTCCTTTTGGTGGCCTTTGGCACATCAGTCTACACACGCGCTGGCCTGTGCGCCAGCCGCGAGCGCACGAAAAAGGTCACCGGCAGGTCCGTCAAAACTCCACAGAGCATGCAGCAGGTGACACACTCAGCCCGCAGCAAGGCCGCGGCCTGCAAACGGTGCTGCAGATGTTCACAGAGTGAACTGCACGCACCTTGATGTTCTTGCAGTGCTTGCGCGCGTCCAGGACGGGCAGCGCCGTGAGCTCCAGGTTGTACGACATGTCCGTCTGGATGCTGCTGTTGCCCGCGTCGGTGAGGCCATGGAAGCGCGTGGCGTGCCACCACAGGGTGTGGTACAGGAGGTAGTCCTCGGCGCCCGCGCTTTTTGAGAAGGAGACTGCGCGCGAGGAGTGCAGCCTGAGCGCAGCGGCCACAGCCAAGGTAATTGCAGCCCAGCACAGAGCCGAAGCAAGGTACGGCTGCGCTGGCAGGGGCCGCGCACCGTTTCCAGCCCGCTCGCCCAGGTCTTCATAGAACCAGTCGCTGCTGGTGGCCGCGCCCGCGGCAGCAGCTTGGCGCGTACACCACAGCACCGCGCACAGCCAGGCCCACACCAGCGTCATACTATGTAATCGGCACCAGTGCAGAACAATATGACAAGATGCATTGGCCTGTATCACATCTGCTCAGCTTTCCAAGCAGGTTGCTTGCGGCCTTGCTTGTAAGATCTCTATAGCTCTGAATGCCGGCCCTGGCTCACTTCGTTGTAATGCTATAAAGCAAGTTGCGACAGTGGTCCCTCACAGAGCCTCACACTGCCATGCTCTGCTTGTAGCACTGACTGCAGGTGTTGCGCAGGTGCGGACGTGCTCCAAACTACAGAGTATCAGGCTATAGGGATGGCGATGTCTGACAGCTGATTTGTAGTGAGCGCCGTACTTTTTAAGCTGCCCCTTCTCGCGACGCGACACTTCAACAGAGTAAGAGAGGCTGTCAGAGGGGGGTTATTGAGAACCACAGTTGAGCGCGACATCGCCGATTTCAGCCCCGTTTGCCGCTCCGCAGCCAATTTCACACTTGGGAGGCCGTTGTTAGACGTCCAAGCTGCTTTTGGTGGCGGGAGGAGGCGGGAGCCTAGCCCATCACTGAAATCGATTGATGGGCCACACCATGGCCACGCTCCAGGGCCTGCCCGGCCCACTGTGGTCTGTCAGAAGTCACCTGAGCTCGTTTGCGGCCACTGATCCACTGTGCACGGGCCGCTCGGGGCCCAGCAAGCCGATGCGCATCACAGGAGGCGTGCACAGGCCTGCTGCAGTGTGTGGCAGCAGCGCCCTGTGGTAAGTACTTGTGCTGGTCTTGATGGAACCTATGAGGACACCAGAAGCCGCCCGGGCCCTTCCTGGGGCGCAGGTCCCGATGTGCATGCGCAGCTGACGCACATCAGAGCCCGGGCGGGCCCGCTGGCGCCCTGCAATATAGCCTGCATCACCACTAGCCTAATTCCTGTGACACCACTGCGCAGGGTTGCACACTCGGGATGCAAAATTGGCAGACGCAATCGCATGGCATCTTGGGCCAGTCTGGTCCTTATGAAGTCAAGAAACACCTCTGTGGTGGTGGCGCACTCTTCCGATGCCTCAAAAGACCAGGAGGTGGCAAAATGTGCTCTTTTCCACAGGCCTGTCGCGTTCAACTGTGGTTCTCAAATACCCCCCTCTGTAGCTATTGCGGTAGCTAGCGCTTGTACTCTAAGAACGTGTGAGTTTGCAGGCGCCACATTGCAATGTGGCGGCCAATTGGCCAACGCTTTGGGGGTGACCGGACCCACCTACCTTCTTTCCATGAGCTCCACACATGGCCACAGCCATGTCAGTCCATGCACACCTACCCCTTCCAGCAGCCAGCAGGCACCATGTTTTGGGCACAGATCAGTGGCTGACCATGGGCTTACGTTCGCATCCAAATTCCTTCAACAGCCACATGCATCGAGTCATGCAGTGGTCAGCACATTGGAGCAGACTGAGACACTTCAGACACCAATCACCAGATTGTTCGCAACAAACTCATGCGGTCAGTGCAGAGAACGCGGCAGCAAGAGCGCCGCAGTAGCACGACCTGCCAGGTTCATGACGCATGACCAGCACACAGACCGCCGCAGCCAACCCTGTCCTGAGGTACACTTGCAGCGGTCGCAACGCCCGAGCATACATAACCTATCCCATCTCTCCTGCACGCGCAGCAGCAACAGCAGCAGCAGTGCCCTCCGCCGCATCCGGGGGCCCGGCACGCGCCGCTGGGCCCCAACCCGTGCGCCTCACCCGCCGGTGTGGCCCGCCTCGTCGGGTGCGGCGGGCGGCGGCGGGAACACCAGGCGCTGCGCCCACTGGCCCCGGCGCCGCGCCGCCGGCCGCAGCAGGCCCAGCAGCTGCAGGTCCTGCGTCGCGCACGTGAAGCGCGCCGCCAGCTCCGCCAGCTGCGCGCGCGGGAGTGCCGCCAGCGGGTCCGCGGGCGGCGCGGCCGCTGGCGCGCCGGGCCGGGCGCACGGGGCCGCGGCCGCGGCGGCGGCCGCGGCCGCAGCGGCGGCCGCGGCAGCGCCCGTGACGGGCGCGCGGGCGGGCGCCCTGGGGCGGCCGCGCGACGCGGGGGTCGCGGCGCCCTCCGGCGCCGCGGCTGGCGGCGAGGCCGCGGGCGCACGGGAAGGGGCCCTCGGCCGCCCGCGCGCGCGCTTGGGAGGACTGACATGACCCTCCGACGCCTCTGCCGGCGGCGGGCCCTCCTGCAGGCGCCATGCAGAGCGGATGTTCAGGCCAGTGCTGCGAGCACCGCGGCGCATGCATGCTGTTCTCCACAAGCGCGCTCAGGAGCGTTTTCGGACAGGCGGGGGCGACCAAGCCGAGGACGGCAAAGCACTTGCTGGCCCTGCCTGGCGGCAGCAGCCCATGCGGTGGGTCGCTATGGCAGCGCTGCACGGTGACGTTGCTTGCACTCAGCCACTGTGTCGGGCTGATGTGTCGGCGCTGCACAAACGCAAGGCCAGCCCGACCTCAAGCAACGTGGACGACACGCCGGCGCGCGCACCGGCATGATGCGCTTCGACGGGCGGCCGCGCCGGCGCGCCGGCTTCGTCGCGGCCAGCGGCTCTGGAGCGGCGCCGGCGGCGGGCGGGCTCGCGGGCGGGCCGCCAGAGTACACCGCGCAGAATGAGCGGAACCAGTCCGCGACGTTGACGGCCTCGGGGAACTGCGCCGGGTGTGCAGCATGTGGGCGGGCCGCGGTCGGGCTGCCACAGTGGCGGCGGGGTGTGCGGTCCAAGCACCGCGCTCGCGGCTTTGCCGGACTTTGCAAGCCACTGGGGAGGGCACTGCTTTGTACGGCGGGGTGCTGGAGTCATGACGCGGCATCGACGCGCTGGGACGCCTCTGCACGAACAGTTGCATCACAGCGGGCCCATGGCCCCTTAGCGCCGACTACACCAGCTGCGCATCGGCCCGCCCTGCATCTACAATAACCCTAATCCCTAACCTCGGTGCGCGCGCCTCCAGCAGCAGCTGGTACGCCACGCAGGCGTCCTCGAGCGCGGCGCTGAGGCCCAGCTGGCCGCGCGGCCCGCCCAGGTACGCGCCCGGGTCGGCCAGCGCGACGTGCGCTGCATGGCGCGGCGCGGCCGCCAGCGCGCGCCGCTCCTCGCCGGCGTCGCCGCAGCACAACGCCGCAGCGCCTGCCGCGGCGGGCGCACCGGCGATGCTCGGCGGCTTTTCAGTGCACCAGAGACAGCGCATGTTGGTGCGCCTGCACAATGACCCTGCCCGGCCAGCAGCAACCAAAGCCATACAGGCTGGCGCAGCACACAGTGCTGACGTGCCATGCACAGTCACTGCTTCATCACGCACAAATGCATACGAACGAGCGCACATGGTGTGCATGCGTCCACCTGCAGGTTCTATGCAGCCTGTCTAGGTGCCAACTTATCGCAGCTTCTAACGCCGGCAGGCCTGGTAGGTCTACGCTGTGGCAGTGCTGTGCATCAAAGCAGAGTCGCTGCGGCTGCTTGCACTGCAGGTGATGTTTCCGTTGGATGAATTTGAAGTGGCACTGTGACGCCATGGGGCGCCCCTCACCAGGCAGGCCGTGCGGCGGTGCGCGCAGGTGCGCCTCCCAGGTGCGCTGCAGCAGTGCCGCCGCGCCCTCTGCCAGCCGCGCGGCCGCCGCGCCGCCCTCTGCTGCCGGCACGCGCGCAGCTGCGGCAGCCGCCGCCGCGCCCTGTCCCATCGACACAGCTGGCCTGAGCACCCTGTTGGATGCTTCCCATCAACGCATATACTGCATTGGTGTCACGGCTTACATTGGATTCAGCTGGCGCGCTACCTCACTTGTACACGTGCGGTGCACGGTCTCGCACTGCACGCCAACCGTGCTCTCCCCTCACCGCCAGTGTGCAGTGGCACCGCAATGTGCCGGTGTGTTCAGTGCATGGTGTTGCAGGGCATGCCAACCATGCTCTTCCCTCGCGGCAGATACGGGTGTCCGCACCTGCCGCGCCCCCAGCGCGCTGCGCGGGGCGCCAGAGGGGCCGGTAGCGCGCGCGCGCGGCGCAGGCGCGGGCGCAGGCGCCGCGGCTGGCGCGCCTGCATCTGGCTCGGCGAGCAGGGCCTGCGCGCGCAATGCGTGCCACCAGCGTTTGGCGCCCTCGGGTATCCCTGTTGTTGTGGCAAGGGACACATGCTGCTGCTTGTATGCCTTGCTTGAGCGTGGTGCAGCCCAACGCAAATGGCCGCATGCGCCGAGCGCAGCGCGCGCCTGCACGGCCTGCGCCTCCGTCGCCGCGTGCGCGGACGCGGCGGCCAGCTCGTGCATGCTGGCCAGCAGCGCGGCCGCGGCGCCCGCCAGCAGCCGCCGCACGCGGCCGGCGAGCGCGGCCAGGCGCGGCGCGGCCGAGCGCGGCGATGCGGGGTCCAGGAAGCGCGCGTCGGCCGCGTCGCGCAGCAGCTCGTGCAGCGCGAAGCCGTCGCCGCCGCCTGCGCGCCGCGGGCCGTGGTGAGTGCTCGCTGCATGTGCCATGAAGGTTGGTTTGGCGCATCCACCACCAGGGATGCAGCTACCGTCTGTTGAGTGGCGGGGAGCTGAAGATGAGGCGTACATGACTGAAACCCAGGGAGCAGGGTGGGCGAGCCGGGGTCGGAGCCCGGCGGCCGGCCCGTGTGTGCGCTGTGCAAGCCTCCAGCGTGCACATCGCCGGCACCATCCCACAAGCTTACCCCTGCTCCAGCAGCTGCAGGGTGGGCGCCCCGCCCCTGGTGGCGCAGGGCCGGGGGGGCTGCGGGCGCGCGCTCGCGCGGTGCCCGACGGCGCGCGCGGCGGCGTGCGTCCAGGCCAGCGCGAGCGCCCAGCGGCCGCGCGCGGCCAGCGCCTCAGCCACCGCGGCCGCCAGCGCGGCGGGGCCGCGGCCGGCCAGGCCCAGGCGGCGCGCGGCGGACGCGCGCAGCGGCTCGGGCAGCGCGGCGGCCGCGGCGCGCAGCGCGGCGGGGCCGGCGGCCGCCGCGGGCGCCAGGCAGGCCAGCGGCTCGCCCTGGAAGTGTGCCAGGCAGGCCACCTGGCGCGGCAGGGCAGGACGGCGATTTTGGGATCACACCAACAAAGCACATGCGAGCCTTTCCTGGTTTGAAAAACACAAGCCCTGCATGTCGAGCATCCATTCGCGCCACTCCATGCCCCAGGGCTGACCCACGCCTGCCTGTGCGCTTTATGAGCAGGTAGCCAGTCTCGACGCCAGCCGCGCTGTCCATGCGGGAAAGCGTTGCGGTCACCGTCACACCCTGGTTCACAGAACCACCGCACCGCCTTCAAGCAGTTCAGTCCGTCTCTTACCTCGTGCTACGAATTACCTGTCACCTCCGCTTCACGGACATCCCAGCACCCCTTGTGGCCCGACAGGGCGGCGCTGCCGGGGAGCCTTGGTACGCGCGGCGGCCGGCGCGGGGCGGGCGCGCGCCTGCAGGCCGCGCAGCACGGCCGCCACGGTGAAGTCAAAGTCCATGAAGAGCTGCAGCAGGCGGTGCAGCAGCCGGTGGCCCCACAGCAGCCCGCGGCCCGGCGCGCCCAGCAGCACGCGGCCCACCAGCGCCTCCAGCCGCGGCACCGCCTGCGCCCGCCCAACAGGGTGCATGAAAGGGGAGAGTAGGGTTGCATTAGGTTCTGGTTCTCTTGGGGAAGGTGGCCTGCGTATGTAGAGGGATACGCAAGAGGTGCCTGTGGCGACACAGCCCCTGATGGCCGCTCGCGCGGGGCCTCAGTTGGCGGCACGCAGTTTTCATAGCGCTTTTTACCAGCTACTAATGGGTCGAGGAAGTAAAATGGCACCGAGCGTTGAATTCCTCTCTAGCCTGCAGGTGGGGGCGCGCTGACATGCAAGGAGGTGGCATGCCCTGCGGGCACAGCAACGAGCGATACATGCACTCGCCTACTTGTCAACGACGCGCATGCTGTCAGTGCATTGCTAGTCACTGCGAGCAAGGTGTAGGGTCAGGGCAGCCTGGACTTATTGGAGTGCCGCGTGGCAACGCTTCGCTCTGATGTCACCAGACCACGCCGACGACGGCCACGCCAGGCCGACCCTGCGAGAGGGGCGCGCCTGCACCAGCTGGAAGTGCCGCGTCTGCAGGCAGTCCGCGGCCGCGGCCTGCAGCATCTGCTGCAGCGATACCGCCGACGTAGCTAGGCCCAACACCAGCGTCACGGGCAGCTGCCGCCGCGCCTGCGCGGCGCGCGTGCGCACAATAACCCTCCCTCCAAGAAACATTCACACATGATTACCAGAGTTCGTGCAGCGGCCCCAGGCGGCCCTGCATGCCATTTGAGTCTCTGCAGCATGCAGAGTCGGCGTGCGCCAAGGGTCCCCGACCTGGCTAGCTGAGCGCGAGGCAACGTCAGCGCGCGCGCGCCTCTGCCTCCGGGGAGACCCACCGGCCTGCAGACACTGCAGGCAGCGCAGCAAGAGCAGCTCGCCACCAACTGCTCGATCCCAGTGGTCCAGGCAGCGCACATCAGTGTGTCGAGGTGCGCACCTCGCTGAGCGTCAGGATGAGGTCCTGCAGCGCCGCGGCGTCAGCGCCCTCCACGCCGGCCACCACCACCACCAGCGGCCGCTCCGCCGCAGGGCGCTCGCGGCGCTCGTCACCGCCAGCCGCCGAGCCCGCCTGCGACCGCCGTGGCCCCAGATCATGCCATCATTCACTCAGCTTGGAGGGCCGACCTGCTTTCAGAGTGAATATCAGTGAGCGGAGTGACGCGTCCTGCGACCTGACGGCCAAGCAGATCGCGCACACGGCCTGTCATGCTGCCACGCACACGCCCCATTCGATACGCACTGGTTGACCTGACGGCCAAGCAGATCACGCACGCCGGTGAGGCACGTTCTGTGCGCCAGACCCCCCGCAGGGCGCACCGCAGGATCCAGGTCGCGTGGCGCGCGCGCGGCGCCCGCGCCGCACTCGCGCCCGTCCGCCTGCCGCTCGCCGCCAGCGTCGCCATCGGCCGGATCGACAACGTCCAGCCGGCGCCGCGCGGCCGGCGAGCGCAGCCGCATCCGCTCCAGGGGCGACGCGAGGCCGGGCGATGCCTGCTCGCCATCCTGCGCATCTGTGCCGGGCGGGCTGCCGCCGCCGCCGCCGCGCGGCCGCGGCGTCGCCCGAGCCTGCCCGGCAGCCTCAGGCTCGTGGCCGCCGCCGCCGTCGGCTCCCGCGGCGCACGCGCTGCCGCGCTTGCGCGGCGTCGCGCGCGCTGCGCATGGGCTGCCTGCGGCGCCCGCCCCGGCCGCGGCCGCAACCGCAGCGCTGGGACCGGGGTCGGGGCCGGACAGCCCCGCCGCCCCTGCGCGCTCGAGGCACCCTGCCGCTGGGCCGCAACGCGGAGACGCGGCGCCGGATGCCCCACCGCCAGCCGCCGCGCCGCCGGCCGCTGCGCGGCGCCGGCCGCGCGTCGCACGCAGGCTCAGCGTGCGCAGCGCGCCCGTGTCCGGAGAGGCGAGGCTGTCGAGCGGGTGCTCGGGGTTCGGCACGGACCCTGTGGGATTTGCTGCAGGGCTTGGCGCCGGCCCCGCCTCGCCTGCGCGCCGCTGCTCTGCGCGCAGGGCGCGCTGCTCGCGCTGCTGCTCGGCGGTCGGCGCCGGCGCCGCCGTGGGCTCCACGCGCCCGGCAAGCTCGTCCGCATACCAGGCCAGCAGCGCCTTCGCAGCACATGTACTGTGAGCATACAGGGTGCGGCAATGAGATGTTGACAGGGATGCTCAGGAAGAGGGCTGCAGACATCATGTTCACTTTCCATGCAGGATGTATATTTCACCGTATCAGCGCTGTCTGCACCAGACCTGTGTCACAAGGGGTCTGGTAGGCTGCGGTAGCAACACAGCCAAGCATTCAAAAGTTGCACATGCGACCATGCGTAGCGCAGCGCGACAGACTGCAAGGAAGAGTGAATTCTACGCGTTGCCGAAAATGCTCAACTGCGGGGTGCGTGTGGCTGCTGGTGCCATGCCGTTGCATGCCCTGAGCCTGCAGCTGGGCTTCCTCCCGCGCCTGCATGTCATCGGCGTCGGTGGCGAGACCGGAGAATTGGCGCATGATGGCGTTCACCGCGCGGGCAATGCCGCCGCCGGCCGCCAGGTCGCCCGCGCCCAGCAGCGCCACGCTGCAGCCCTGGCCCGCGCCGGAGCGCGCAGTTAGCACGGTCAGAGAGAGCAATGTTGCGCCGACTCGCCAGCCTCGGCCCGCCGCGTACATGCGAATATGTGGGTGCGCCGGCTAAACAAAGCGAGCTAGTGTTCCGAGTTCCTGCGGGGAAGCTGCAGAATCAGTGCCAGTGGCAACGGCCAGTACTGCTCTGCACCCTGCCCCTGCGCCTGCACTCTGCGCCTGCACTCTGCGCCTGCACTCTGCGCCTGCGCCTGCACTCTGCGCCTGCACTCTGCGCAGTGCGTGGACCAGCTCTCCGTGCCTGACGCGAATGCGCCAGGCGCGCGGCTCCGAGGGGGTGCAGCGCGGCCGGCGCGCGCGCCTGGCGGCGCAGCAGGTCCACGAGCGCCGGGAAAGTCTGCGCATGGTCGGCCGAGTTGACGCCGCCGGCGACGGCCAGCGCGGCCGGCAGCCGCTGCCGGCCCGCGCCGCCACCCGCGCCGCGCGCCGCGCGGTGCTCCGCCGCCACAAAGCCGGCCAGCTCCGCAAACGTCGCCGCGTTGGTCTCCTCCAGCACCGCCTGAGCGTGCGCGCGACGCTGTCACTGCCTTGGTGCTCCTGACGACGTCACGCGTGGGTAGACTGGGTGTAGCGGGAAGGGAAAGTGCCCTTGGGCCTATGCAGACGCAGACGGCGTGATGTTCTGGAAAGCCTCTACAGACATGTGGTGGACCCCGCACTGCAGGCGTGGGCGGCTGATAGACCTGGAAAGCCTCGCTGAGCGCGCGCCAGGTCTCGCGGTACGCGCACAAGCGCTGCTGCCGGCAGGCCAGCATGTCGCCCGGGAGCAGAGCGGGGAATGCGCGCAGCGCCAGGCCTGCGGCGTGACAGCCAGAGCTCGGCGGAAAACAATCAACAGCGCTGGAGATGCGGAAGCTGAGACACTTGGTGTACAGAGCGTCGCCATGGCCACAGTCCTGGCTCGCAAAAACACTCTTAGTACACACATTGCTTATCAGATTGCCGCAACAACGCTGAAGGACGAGGCAGCTCCGCAGGTGGCTGGTGCATCTTGATCACTTGGAATGATGATGAGTGTCAGATCAGCAGGTAAAGATTATGCCATGTCCTTCACATTCAGCGAGCTTTTTTAACCTGACCTGTGTGCTGCACAACCTGTGCAATCCTCTGCATGCGTCTGGCGCTCAGCGCCATCGCACACCATCAGTGTCTCCCTTCTGTGCAGCCTTCTGGACGGTGGCGCTTGCTCGCCGCGCAGGCGCGCGCATTGGGAACTCCCGAACGAGCGCAAATGCCTGCGTGCTCGCGCAGATTGTGTCCTCCTCCTCGTCCTCGGCAGTGCTCGTCAGCCACTCTCTGATCAACCTCTGCTTCATTATGTGTGAGCAAGGTGGACCAGGCTGTCTTCATGAGCGGATAAAGCCAGCCTCGATTTGCATGTATTGCAATTGGCTGCTTCAGAGCAGCCCTGAGTTTCAGAGTTCAGGGGTGCGGGGCTCTGGACTGGCCAATCACACACTGGTATAATTCCAGAAATCTGCAGGCAAGCCGGTTGGCTACGTCTGGGTCATAAAAGCCGTGCCTTAAACGTCTCAGTGCTTACGTTACGTACAACGTTTGAAGGCGCAAGCTGCGCACTGTCCTTCCTGCACTGGAACAAAAGAATACATGGGCTGCCTGAATAGCACTAAGAAGCGAGGCTGCATACCCCTCTTCACAACGCCCTGAGCAAGCGCCGCACTTCTCAGGTCTCTGCTCAGCTTCGCGCTGTGCTGCGCTGCTGCTTGGTCGTACATGGTGTGCAGCTACGGTGCTTTGATCTCGCATGTGAATGGCCACCCAGGGTCTGCACACAGTACCCCGTAGTCTCACCCTATAGCAACAGCGGGGCATGCATGTCACTGCCAGTGACGGAACGGATGCCTTCTGCCCCAGCTGAGAGTCCTAATCAAACCCACAGCAAATGACACAAACTGGCCAACCCGCTAACCATCACCCACCTGGCCGTTGCCACTGAGCTGAACCCCCTCCGCCGCCGCGCGGCGCACGCCCGCCTCAGAAGTCGACGTGGTCGGCGGCGGCCGCCTGGATGCGCGCGATCACGTCGCCGACAGCCCGCTCGCCGGCGTCGCCGGACGCGTACGTGCGCACGGCGAGCGTGCTGGCCTCGGCCTCCTTGGCGCCGACCACGCACATCACCGGCACCTTGGCCTTCTCCGCGTTGCGGATCAGCTTGGCCATGCGCTCGCCTGCCGCGCGGGCAGACCAGTCTCCCCACGCACACGGCTTTTCAACCTATTAAGCCTGGTCTGCTTCTGCATCACACGGGCAAGCTCACGCGCCTCAGCAGCCCAGGGCCTCTGTCAGCCCGGATGCAGCGCCCCTTCTCAGAACAAGTGCCTGTAAGCAACGCGCGAGCAGTAAAGCATCCAGGATGCTCTGCTTCCCGTGGCTGGGCATGCATCGCAAGTAGCTGCGCAGGCTGGCTCCCCCGTCACAAAAGAGGGCGCATGCGGGCGCACCCGACACCACCTCGACGCGGATGCCGGCGGCGCGCATCTTGGCAGCCACCTCGGACGCGTACGCGGCCACGGCGTCGGTCACCGGCAGGATGCGCGCCTGCACCGGCGCCAGCCACAGCGGGAACGCGCCTGCCCGCCCGCGCCCGCCGCTGTCACGCACTCCGCTACCCTGACCCTCCCCTTCCCGGTGCAGACCCCTTTCACTTTGATAATTATGCAAGTTGTGGGCGCGACGGGAGTGCACGCACCACGTAGTCAGGTGCTGCAACCATGAGGCCGCCAGACAGCCATGCAAACAGGCGCGCGCCCACCTGCGTAGTTCTCGACCAGGATGCCGAAGAAGCGCTCCAGAGAGCCCAACAGGGCGCGGTGGATCATGATCGGCTGCTGGCGCTCGTTGTTCGCGTCCACGTACTCCTGCGCGCAGCGGCCGGCAGACCGGCATGGTCAGCGCTCGGCGGCCCGCTTGCACTCGCAGCTGCCGGCCACTCAGCGGCGCGGCCGGACCGACCGGGGATGTCGGCGCGCCGCCGCGAGCACGCAACCGGCAGGTGCGCCCAGAAGCGGGCCCGCGACACACTGGCCGCCCGGCCGGTGGTGGGCCGCCCACAGCGGGCACAGACGGCCTCCATGGGGCCGCACCATCTGGAAGCGGTCCGGCAGGTTGAAGTCGAGCTGGATGGTGGAGCACTGCCACCGCCGCCCGATCGCGTCCTTGATCTTGATGTCGATCTTGGGCCCGTAGAAGGCCCCGCCGCCCTCGTCCACCTGCCGGGCGGGCACGCGGACGCTCGCAGCCAGTCTCGGCATGTGTGCGCGTACCGGCGCCTGCAGCCGAAGCAGGAGGCTGTGCATGGTCGCTTGAGAGCCGCCGATGTGAACGCAGCCCGTACAAAAGATGTGCGACAATCATGCAACGCTTAGCCACAGGTGTGCAGCCCTAGACTGGGCACTAGGCAGGGGTGGCGGCCGGCGCGCCAGCCCGCACCTGGAACGCCCAGCCCTTCTGCTGCAGGGCCTGCTGCAGCGCGCCCTCCGCCAGCGACCAGATCGCATCCGTCCCCACGCTCTTCTCGGGGCGCGTCGACAGGTTCACCTGCGGCACGCTCAGACCCAGGTGGCTGCCTCGCTCACGCATGTTGGAGCACCAGCACTTTCAGTGCAAGCCCAGTCACATAGCATTACGGCCGACGAGCCGCTGCCTGTCACAAGAGGACAGCATGAACGAGGATAGCAGCATGTCGGGGTGCCTCATCGACACCCGTCTCTTGCAGCAGCAACACCTCAAGGTCATTGCACTCCAGCATCATGACTCAGAGGCAATGGCAACAACCCCAAGCAGCTCCGCGAGTCCAGCGGCTGCTCCGTCACGCCGCGCAGCGCGCGCCCGGGCACCCCACCTCAAACTCCTGGAAGCCGAACGCGCCCATCACCTCCTCTACCAGCGCCAGCACGCCCACAATCTCGCCCGCAATCTGCTCCGGCAGGCAGAAGATGTGCGCATCGTCCTGCGTGAAGCCGCGCACGCGGAACAGGCCTGCGCGGCGGCCCCGGCGCGTACGCACAGTTAATTTCAAGGGCTGGGCATCTTCGGGCAGCATCCGAACAGCCCAAACTGCGCGCCATGCGCATCACTTGGTCACGCAATGCTTTGGCGGGGCATGCGCTCCCTGTCAGGAGCACATCATGCACAGCCCACTGCGAGCCCAAAGCCACCAGGATGTTCCTAGAGTCGCTCGCAGGCCCCAGAGGGCAGGATGGCACTGCGTGATGCCGGCGGCCGGCGGCGGGCGCACCGTGCATGGTGCCCGAGCGCTCGTAGCGGTACACCGTGCCCAGCTCGCACCAGCGCAGCGGCAGGTCGCGGTACGAGTGGAAGCCCTGCTTGTAGACGGCGATGTGGAAGGGGCAGTTCCTGCCGCGCGCCGCGCACAGCGCCCTCAGCCGCAGCCTCCTGGTGCCCCGCACACATGCCCGCGCGCCTCCAGGCTCGTCCGGCGACCGCGCCAGCCATGGCGGTGGTGGTGCACAGCCACGCAATGCGCAGGTTCACATCAGCTGCTTTGGGTCCCCTCAGGCCGCTCGGGAACGTGCGGCCACTCTCATCACGACCGCTCCCACCTGTGGCCCCGCCGGAGGAGCAAGGCGCTCGCAGGCCGGAGCGCGGGCGGCCGCGCGCCGGGCAGGGGTCACGGGCCGGGCGCGCACATGGGCCGCAGCTGGTACTGCTCCTCCTCGATGTCCATCTGGTCGAACATGTTCTCGCGGTAGAAGTCGTAGTGCCCGCTCGTCTTCCACAGGTCCACCTTGGCGACGTGCGGCCTGCGCGCGCGCCAGGACAGGGTTTGAATAGGGTTACGACGCCCGACCCCAGCGCCACGCTCGTCCGCCAGCTGCATGCTTCAGGTGCGCCTCAGCGGCTCCTTGAGCACCCGGTGGAGGGCCTGCGGAAGCGGGCTGCACGCCCGCAGGCAGCGGCCGTGACGGCGCTTCACGGCGTCTGTCATGCGCAGCACACCGCCTGCCACCTGCTCCCACTGCCTTGCCGCCCGCGTTGAACTGAGCAAGCTGCGATCGGACGAGCGGCCTCGCCTGGGCGCTGCACCGCTCGCCAACATCTCTCACGCGCAGGCCCGCACGGCCCATGCGCGTGGGCCCCGCCGCACGCCGCGGGCGCGGGAAGCGGCGGGCGCTGGGCGCGCACGTGTAGAGCAGCTGGTAGCCGCGCGCCAGGTGCGTCTGCTTCCAGTAGTCCTCGATGATGTGCCGCACCATGGCGCCCTTGGGGTGCCAGAACACCAGGCCGGGCCCAGCTGCCTCATTGATGCTGAACAGGTCCAGCTCCGCGCCCAGTTTCCGGTGGTCCCTGCGCGCGCGGGCGGCCCCTGGGCGCCCGGACGACATGCAAGGCCAGAGTTTGGGGGACAGCATGCACCGCTAGGCCGACGGAGCGCGCAGCTCCCAGGGTGCCCCCCCGGTCTGCACCTCGCGCCCCGACGGCCGCTTCAGCGCCCGCGCGTCACAGGCTCGCGCCGCTCCGCCCGCAGCGCATGTGCCCCAACAACAGCCTTGCAGCCCACACAGCAGCACTAGCATCTGTGCGTGCCTAATCAAGTAAAAAGCGTGCTTGACAGCACACAAAGTGAGCCTCGCCCCCCGTCAGCCTGGCAGCGCGCATGCTGCGCATGCGGCCGCAGCACACCGCCGCAGTCCTGACAGGACGACAGCCTGCGCGGCCGCCGCACCTGCGCGCGGCCTCGACCTTGAGCTGCTCGTACGCCTTGAGCTGCTCCTTGCTCTTCCAGGCGGTGCCGTACACGCGCTGCAGCATCGCGCGCTTCTCGTCGCCGCGCCAGTACGCGCCTGCGCGGGCCCCCCGGCTGGCGCGACTCAACCGGTCCTGTCTGCTCGGACAGCCCTGCCAGCTCCGCCCCCGCCCTGACCGTACTTCGTTGTCGCACCGCCATGAGATAGCACTGTGGAAACCGCACACCTCAGCCACACGGCAACCAAGTGAGATTTCCTGGTGAGGTGCTAGGAGCGGGACCACAGCCCAGTCTGTCCGACGCCGCACCCGCCAGGCTCTCCAGGTCGACGGCCGCGGGGTTGATCTTGCCGGTGCTCGCCACGTGCGGCCCGCCGCACAGGTCCCACCAGTGCTCCGCATGCTCGCCGCCGCCAATGTGGTACACCGTGATGGGCGCGTCGGGCGTGCGCGCCAGGATGCCGTCCAGGATCTCCTGCTTGTACGGCTCGTTGATGGCCGCGATCCGCCGCGACGCCTCCTCAGGCGAAACCTGGCGGGCGCGCCGCGCGCGCGCGTCAGCTCCGGTAAGCCGCCTGGCAGACCTGTGGTGTGTGCAGAGCGACGCGCGCCCGGCCCCTCTCGCACAACATGCAGCTGAGTGCACGCCGGCCACTCCTGTAGGAGCTTAAGCGTAAACACGTGCCAGCATGCCCAGGCAAGGCCCCCCATAGCAGCACGGCGTGCTCAAGCAGACATCGTGGCAGACCGGCAGCACAGGCTGTTCAGTGCTCGGCACCCCGCCACACACCTCCTCACAGGAGAACGGCAGGTTGGCCTTGATGATGCGCTGCATCTCCTTCTTGACCGCCTTCAGGTCGGCCTCCGTAAGCCGCTCGTCCTCGGGCGTGTCAAAGTCATAGTAGAAGCCGCGCTCTATCCATGGCCCGATGGTGACCTGCACCCTCGGGTGCAGCCGCTGCACAGCCATGGCCATGATGTGTGCACACTGCGCCCGGCACAGCACCGTCAGGGGCGGGCGTGCCACGGCGCGGCTTGCCTTGTCCGTCGCGCGGCCCGAAGCTGCAGCTGCCTGTGAACTGCAACAGCCCGTGCTCCTTGGTGCCTCTTCAGGTCTTGAATCTACGCAGGAGGCCCCTTCCAGACAAGAACGAAGCAAACATGCTGCGCCCCGCCCGAGCGTGACTCAGGCTGCCCGTGCGCACAGCAGGCTGGGAGCCCAGCTCGGGCTCACTTCCTTGAGCCCCTGTCCGACAACACCACAGTGCAGCCCACAGCGGCCCGTGTAACAGGGCAAAGCCCGTAGCACCTGCTCTGCCGCTCGCGCGACAGCACGCACGCTGCACGGGGTCTTGCGGGCCCTGCGACAGGAGGCAGGCGGGGCGCGCACGCTGTGCCGGATGCGCAGCAGCTCCTCGCACTCCTCGCTGGTGGGCAGCTCGATCGCCCGCGCCGCGGTCACGGCCTTCTCCGCAGCGGCCGGCGCGACCTCCACCGCCGCGGCATGCAGCCGCTGCCGGTCCCAGCTGCGGCCGCTGGTGCTCGGCGCCGCGCCCCAGCCGCGCTCCGGCAGAGCGGCGGCGCAGCAGGGCGCCGCGGCGGGCGCGCGCGCCAGCGCATGCTCGCGCGCGGCGGCCAGCGCGGCCGCCCTGCAGGAGCGCGCCAGGCGCCACATGCCGCGCCCGGGCGCCAGGCTGCAGGAGGGGGCGTGCCCGGCCACGGCGTCTATCATGATACTGGCTTGCACGCGCGGACCATACGCAGCGCACCACGATATATCCAGACTTGCTCTGCGCAGCAAACGATTGCAATTGCGCAGGAGAGCTGTGTGGCCACTGGCCTGGTCGCAGACGAGGCAGGCAGGCATTACGCACGTACTCCCGGGATCGAGCTTACACACCTGGCCCCGTTCTCTTGCATTGTTTATTCTGTGTTGTGCGTTCCTGGGCGTATTTGTTGAAGTGCACCCCAGAAGTATGGCCACGCCTACCGACTTGGGCCCGCGCGCACACCTGCTCGTGGACAAGCACGCGAACTACATCCGGAGCTTTGAGAAGGCGCGGTCAGCTTTGCGTTGCTCCACAGCTCGCGTCATGTGGCAATGCACAACAGTCTCCCTTGCACAGCCAGTTATGATGCCCGAACGGCATGGCGCAGAACCGCGAGTCGCTGGAGTTCTACCTCACCGAACACTTCCGGATGAGCGGCGTTTACTGGGGCCTGACCGCGATGCACCTGCTGGGGCGCCTGGGCGACATGGATGGCGCGCGCATCCTGGACTGGGTGCTCGCCTGCGCCAAGCCGGACGGCGGCTTTGGCGGCAGCGAGCGCCACGACTCGCACCTGCTCTACACGCTGAGCGCTGTGCAAGTCCTGGCGCTGTACGACGCGCTGGACCGCGTGGATGCGGAGCACGTCATCGCCTGTGCGTGAGCGTGACGCTGCCGCCCCCAGCAGACTCCATCCGCCATCGCCATGGTGTGCCGCAACGGCCGCCTGTGCCTCCGCAGACGTGGCGGGCTTGCAGCAGGCGGACGGGTCCTTCGCGGGCGACCGCTGGGGCGAGATCGACACGCGGTGCGCCGCGCCTGCCCTGACGCTGCGGCGCGCCAGCGCCTGGTCCCCGGTGATGGCCAAGTGTGAGTGTTCGCGGAAGCCGCGTAGCCTGTGCTCTTCACATTATTTACGGACAGCAGGTAACTGCCTCATGTATCTAAGCCAGGAGCACGCTGGCGTGCGCTCTGAACCTGAGAGCCTGTCGTGTCTGTGACGCGCCTTCCGCCTGGGGCCCAGGTTCTCGTACTGCGCGCTGAGCTGCTGCGCGCTGCTGGGCCGCCTGGACGCGCTGGACGTCAGGCGAGCCGCGCACTACGTGGCGTCCTGCCGCAACTTTGACGGCGGCTTTGGCGCGCAGCCGGGTGCAGTCCCTCACCAAGCCTGCATCGCCATGTGGGTTTACTTTTAGGTGCCAGATCTAGCAAACGGGATTGCAAGACACGAGGACACAGAGGCAATCTGCCAATGCGGTTGCCGGCCCGCGCCTTGCGCGCCTCGCTCCGCGCGGCGCTCGAGCCGTGCGCGCGCCGCGCGCGCAGGCTACGAGTCGCACGCGGGGCAGGTGTTCTGCTGCGTGGGCGCGCTGGCGATCGCGGACGCGCTGCACCTGGTCGACCGCGACCTGCTGTGCTGGTGGTGCGCCTAAACAGACGCGCCGCACCCGGCCCTCGGCCGCGGCCTGCTGTGCTGGCGTGGGGCCTGGGCAGACGCGCCGCACCCGGCCCCTCGGCCGCAGCCTGCTGTGCTGGCATGGGGCCTGGGCAGATGCGCTGACGCTGCACTTCTCCCCTGTGACCTGCTGTGCTGGTGGTGCACCCGGGCAGACGCGCCGCACCCCGGCCCTCGAACGCGGCCGGCTGTGCTGGCGTGGGGCCCGGGCAGACGCGCTCCGCTGCGCTTGTCAGCCGTGACCTGCTGCGCTTGGGCCGCCTCGGGCCCCTGGGCGGATGTCAAACCTAAGCCTGGCGTGCTCGAGAGCAATGTCAGCCTGGCTGCATGCGCCCGTCTGCCATGTGCCAAGTTATGCGTGCGCGTAGCTCGCGCACGCAAGGGCTGTGCAGTTGATGCATGAGAGCGTCCCATGACGACAGCGCGTGGCTCTGCAAGCAGGCCGCAGGCCTGGCGCGGCCTCTTAGAGCAGCCGATTGGCAGCACCAGTCAGCAAGCGAGCAATGGCGTTGCCGCGAGCGCTGCGCGCCCCGCGCAGGCTGTGCGAGCGGCAGACGCGCAGCGGCGGGCTGAATGGGCGGCCGGAGAAGATGCAGGACGTCTGCTACTCGTGGTGGTGCCTGTCCGCGCTCAGCATCCTGGGCCGCCTGCACTGGATCGACGGCGCCGCGCTCAGCCGCTTCATCCTGCACTGCCAGGCGCGCGCGCGCGTGCCCGAATAGACTTGGCGGATGGGGAGCACTGCATGGGTGGGCCGCAGGCCTGCTGCGCCGTTGCGCAGGGCGCCTCGCGACACCCCAGCCCAGCACTGCGGCGCTGGTCAGGGGTGTGGCCGTGCAAATAGAGCTGCAGCCCAGCTATGCGCCACCATGATGCACATCCAGGCGTTGATGTCACCGAGACTGCGGGCTTACAATGGCTGTGCGGCAACTGCACGTCTGGCTCACGCTGGTCAGACACGCTGTGCAGCTGAGTGTTGCGCGGCGTGGCTCCCGCACTTCTGGTCCATGCCGTCTGCACACATGGCACAGCCCTTCATCAAACATCACATGCGGCTTGCCTGCGCGACAGGACGAGGACGGCGGCGGCATCTCGGACCGCCCGGAGGACGTCGCTGACGTGTACCACACCTTCTTCGGCGTGGCGGGCCTGGCGCTGCTGGGCCACACGGGCCTGCAGGCGGTCGACCCCACGTATGCGCTGCCCGTGGACGTGATGGCGGCGGTCAGGGCACGGCACGCGGCCCGCGCGGCCGCCGGGGTACCACCGGGGCTCAGCGAGGAGCGCGTGGCGGCTCTGTGAGGGTATGGGAAGCACATGTGTCCCCTTGGTCCTTGCATCTATGTACAAGCTCTGCCAGGACTGGTGACGCGCGTAGTTGCTGGCACCGTGTGCGTGAGTGCCGAGGAAGGTCTGTAAATGAAGGAGAAGGGTGTGACTCCGCAACTACCACATTGCTGGTACTCCATGTGGTTGCACCGACATAGCGCTCAGCGTTCCTGGTCCGCATTATTATGCCAGGCATGTGCCCGTCGGCATCTGTAAGGCGGCACCTTGCTGTTCGCCACCCGAAGCGGCGACGCATGTGTCCGCTCACACCTGATCTACCCCCCCACAAAGGCCCGCTATGCGCACTTGCCCTAGATTTCCCACAACCATCGTGGCAGCCGCTATGCCTGCAAACGCCTCGTGCATTCGAGGTGGACAAGCAGACGGGGATCACCTGCGTAGGTGCTCCTTATACATCCCAACCCTCTTGGGCAAAGGGTCTCAGCTGCAGGACAGTCTGCGCCCTACACTTCCAACGCCTCCAAGTCAGCCACCACTGCGGACGGGATGGCTGCCAGGCCGCCCACCTCGCTGCCCACGGCCGCCAGCACGCGCTGCCATGTGCGCTCGCTCGGCGGCGCGCCGCCGCCGCGCTCCGGGGTCCCCGACAAGCGCGCCTGCCCAGGCCCGTGCTCGAGCCTGCGCATGCGTGCGCGGGTCGCGTCGGCGATTACGATCAGCACCAGCGCTTCTAAGAGGGAATGCCATGAGCGGGCTCCCGAGCTGCTGCGCATGCTCCGCGGCGCCCTCAGACGCGCTCCAGGCCATGCGGCGTGCCTGCAATGCCAGCATGTTGTATTGCGCGCCCGCAGGGTCTGAGCAGGCAGACACAAGCTCGATGCACCATCTGCTCGACACGCGAGCGCAGCGACAGCTGGTCTCCCGAAGACACAGCCTGTGTGTGGCCCGCTACCCTAACCCTTACTTGCAGCCGTCGCGCGCGAGCGCGTCCAGCAGCGGGCGCGGCAGGCGCAGCGCGAGCCAGGCGCCCGCGGCCAGCTGGTCCTCCAGCTGCCCCGGCGCCCACAGCGCCTCGCCGTCAAACAGCCGCAGCCGCGCCGGCTCCAGCGCGCCGGCCGCCGCCGCGCGCGCGGCCGCGTGCAGGCCGCCTGCCGCGCCGGGCGCAGCGGTCGCGAGTCTGGACGCCCTTATATTTGAGGGAAGCGCGGGCTGGGGACTGGAAGCTGGGTGAGGAACAGCGGCCAGCGCACTTCCGAGTCTCTAACTTGAACAAGAGGCAGCTAGTCCAGAACCACCCCAGGGCACGCAGCCTGGCCTTGGAACTGGGATGACAGGCTCACGCACGCTCGCTGCCTCGCTGCATGGCCGCACTCGCACTCTGGGCACGGGCCGCTCATGACAGGACCCCAGGGCGACCCTGAAAGCGATCGAACGGAGCAAGGAGCGTTGCATTGGGCCGCTCCGTGCGCCCTGGCCGCAGCTCTCGGCTCCCCTGCTCTTTTCACACCCACAAGCTGTACGCCCATGGTAGCCCTCTAGACGCGTGCAGGGCGCGCGCAGGCGGCCCCGGGGGCCGCGCACCGTAGAAGAGGCCCTCGCCGCCGCTCCAGGGCGGCAGTACCTGCACGCCGCCCAGGCCCGACTCCTGGTGCAGCAGCTGCACGCCCGGGCTGGGCCCGCCCTGGCAGACCGGGCTGCGGCCCAGCGCCGCGAGCGGCTCGCCGGCGGCCGCGCCGCGCGCCGCCGCCGCGCGCCGCCGCCGCATCCACCGTCGCCGGCTCTCCGCGCCGCCGCGCGTCATCATGAGCGACGGGCTGGCGCGCGGGGTCGATCGCGCGCCGCGCCCCGTCGCCGCCGCGTCCGCGTCCCCATCATCGCCGTCCCCCAGGCGCCGCGCACGCGCCGCGGCGCCGGGGAGCTCGGCCGCGGCTGCCTCCATGCTGCGCAGCGCGCGCAGCGCGCCGCGCCGGAACGTGTCCGTGAGCCTGCGGCTGGCGGGGTCGCCGGGCGCGGGCGCGCGCGCCAGCACGCCCAGCACGCCCTGGAGCCACTTGGGGTTCACGGACAGCTCCGCCACCACGCGCTCGTCGTCCTGCGCGCGCGCGCGGCAGGCTCGGCGAGGGACCGCACTGCCCCTGCCTCCACACCCCCGCGCGTCCCCTGTTGCCCGGGCCCTCTGGCTGACCCTGACTGGTGCAGACCCTGCACGCGCGGACCCGCGGGGCACGCGGCTGCGACGGCGCCACTCGCACCGCAGCCGCCCGCTGCCGCCTGCACCACACAGTGGCCTACGGGGGCGCTGTTATCAGGCCCGCCTCCGAGCACCCACCCGAGCATGCCGCCCGCACTGAGTCACGGGCGTGCACGTCGTGCCTCCGGCCCCCACTGCGTCCGGGCTCAGCTCTATCGCGCGCGTATACACACTCCAATCCCCCCGGCAGGCGCCTGCGGCCCGCACCTCCGAGGACGCGCCGCTGTCGTCGTCCTCGGCCTGCACCGCCAGCATCTGTGCAAACGGCGGCGCCGCCTGCACGACGACGCGGTGGTCGGCGCGCTGCGCGAGCTCCTGCGCGTCATCCTCCTGCCAGTCCTCCTCGCCGCTGCCGTCGTCTGACTCCGCTGCCGCGGCGCGCGCCTCGTCGACATAGCTCCCCAGGCGCTGCAGCAGCTCGGACGCCTGCGGCCGGGCGGCGGTCAAATGACCGGCGTCCTTTCTGCCCCGCTGAGGATGACAGGCTGTGTGATGTCGTCCTGCCAACCCTCCGTCCGCGACTCGGGAATGTCCTTCTGAAGTGCTGCTTGCCTACTTTCAACACGCCCATATACTGTGCCATTGCAATACGTAATGGCATACTTACAGGACACGCACAATCCACAACAGCGCTCAGCGCCTGAGGAGGAGAGGGGAAGCAGGCGGATGATGCGCGCAGCTGACAGACCCGCGCTTCCAACAACCAGGTGCACTGCAGTGCACCTCAAGTCCTCCGCACCCACTTCACGGCGTAACGCCCACTTTTCCTTGCACAGTGCTGTGAGCGTGGCAGTCGCCGCACTTGGCAGCATCCCGAGCCCCGGAGACCAGAGATGAGGCGCACCACATGCATGAGCTGCGCGGCGCCCTCGTCGCCGGCTGCGCCGGCGCGCTGCAGGCGCGCCGCGCGGCGGCGCGCGTCGCGCTCGGCGGGCATCTGCGCCAGCGTGCACTCGACCGGCCTGTTTAGGACCAGGCCGACCGCGCCGGACGTGGGGCCGTGCGCGCAGAGCAGGACGACGCTGCGCGCAAAGTCGCCGGTCGCCATGGGGTGCGCGACCAGCACCACGCCCGCGCCCGGCACATCCGCCACCTCCGCGCCGCAGCTGGTGCTCGCCTGCGCGCGTGGCGTGCGCGGCGCTGCGGACCGGCATGCAAGCAGCGGGCTGGATTCACTGCAACACGGCATGCGCGGCGCTGCGGGACGGCGTGCAGCCAACGGGCTGAGCCACAGCACGCAATAAGGGGAGGGCCGGGCAACACACGCGACGCGCGTTGGCCCGCGACTGTGCGCAGCGCGCGCACAGGCCCATCATCACCGGCCTTTCAGCGGGTACGCTCGTCCTCCTCAAACCATATTCAGCAGGGACAGGAGCCAGAAGTGCGTGCGGGAGTGCACAACAGGCACGCAGCCGTGCGGTGGCGTGTCGCGCTGCCCCTCGCGTCACGTCCCCTGGCTCCATGGCTCCAGGACCAGCGCGAGCCCTGTTCAGCGCTGCTGGATGTGGCAGGGGCGTACCTCGGCTAGCCGCCTATGCGCATGCTCGCGCTCGTCGCGTGCCTCAGTCGACGACCCTGGCACCACTGCCACCCAGCACCGCTCTGTCAGCCAAGGCTGTGGTGCGTGTCAAGGCACACAGCGTCTGCTGCTGCAGGCCAGCTGGAGGTGAAAGTGCGGCAGAAAGTATGGTCTGCAGGGGCCCCACCGGCCAGTTTGTGTTTTGCGCCGATAGCCACAACCGCCTTCAGGTACCGCAGGCCCGAGAACGCGTCGTCCAGGTTGTGCGCGTGTGGCTGTGCCCCAGACAGCAACGAGTCAGACTGTGTGAGCACCACGTCAAGCCCGCGCTACACCGACCCAGTCCACATGCTTCTTTCACGGACGCTGTATTGGCAGCAGCACAAGCGGCACACGCGGTGGTAACCGAGTGCGCTAGCAGAGCGCAGCGCACGGGTCCCTGTTCCTGTGTGGCAGGCACGTGCGCTCCAAAGCGTGCGGCATCAACTATGTGCCAGAGAACTCTGTGCACTGAAGCAGTGAGCGCACCGGGAACCGAAACGCGTCCCGCACAGCCTGCGCCACTGACCGCGGCAGCAGGGGCGCAGGGACATACAGGCTAGCCCCGCTCAGGAACACGTTGACCACCGCCTCCAGCGGCTTGGGCAGCTTGACAAAGTCCGGGCCAATGAGCGCCTTCAGCACCGGCTGTTTGTCGAAGAGCGCAGCACTGCGCACAGCCAGCCAGGCGTTCAAAGGCCCTATTAAACAGCCAACGGCGTGCGCAAGCAGCAGCAGCATACTATGCAGGCGCACACACAACAGCTGGGTCACACAGGTGCGGCACACCTGCGCAGCAGGTGCCGATACACGGTCCTCCCAACCACGCCTACCTCCGTTGCCCCCATCCCCGCTCCCGTGCCTACATTCAGAGGACACTGGCATGTGTAGTCGAAAGAAAGGTTTCGCTGCTGCTCAAGGTGCAAGTTTCGCACTTCTCGTCGAGATTGATGCACTACTCCAAAGCTAGGGCGTGTGCTGATTAATGTTGCTGATTAAAGCTGATTACATTTTTTGATTGGGTCTCCGAACTGCTCGCTATTGGTATGCACACCATGGCGCCCTGCAGAGCGATTGCAGTCACTTCCGCCTGGGCCTTGCTCAGCAGTGACAGCTGCTCCCGCTGCTCAGCCCTCACCTGCGCCCCAAGGCGCGCGGGAGCGCGCCAGTCTGCCTGCGCTTGCGCACGACCTCAATGGGACGGCGGCCAGGTCATCAAGCTGCGCCTGCGCCGCGCTGTGGACCGAAGCGTTCTGCACTGCAAGTAGTGTGCACTGCCGCCAATGGGCTTCCCTTTGTTCATGTATGCCAGAGCGAGACCAGCACCTGGTTGCTGCAGTGGTGGCGATGCATGTGACGCGCGCCCTGCTTCCCCCAACGTCGGTCTGCACTGTGAGGGAGCTTGGCTCCCACGCTGCAGACTGTCTTGGCAGCATGCATGGCTGTGTTGAGCCAACCCATGGAAGCTCAATTACTCCCAGCCTGGCACATCCACCACAGCAGTGCAGCCTGGTCTCCCGGCGCCATGCGGGGCCGCCCAGCAGGGGCAGGGCAGCAGAGCGCGCATCACATGCGTCGCCGCCACAGGATGCATCAGGTGCTGGTAGAGAAGTCACGGCCCTCATGCAGGGAGGCAAGACCCTGCCATGCATGCACAGGATCATTTGCAGGGGAGTGACAACTAGGGCAACTCATAGCACGCATGCTCGCACGCACGTTGTGCGTCCTCAATCATGCAGGCATGCGCTGCCATTGCTTGGGCAACGCCCCATGAGCATGCTCATGCACCCAATGCAGGCCCTCTAATGGCATGCGGCGTGCCCTAGGGCGGGTGCGGATGCATGAGCATGCTGCCAAGCACTTGCGCCCACCTACCTCCCTGGGTGCCGCGCTCATGTAGCACACCAACGTGCGCAGCCGCTGCCCTGACATACTGGCTCTGCAGGCAGCATGCAGGTTTGGCCCGGCATGTAGTGTGCTCATTTTGTCAAACAGGCAGCTGCGGCACCTGCACTGTTATGCGGTGTAGCCATCATTCATCCATATCGACGAGGGCTCGCTGCGAAGCTAGCCAGCGCCCAGCTGCTTCTCTACAAGCGGCGCTGCGCACCAGGCACGCGTGCCAGCCTGCCAACCTGTAACTGTCATCCGAGGAGCCTGCTTGGCGAGACGGCCTGCGCGCAGCTAGCAGCGTGTGCGCTTGGGTTTTGGGGCAAGGACAGAGCACTCGTCTCATTTACGTGCGTGTGAACATACCAGCTCGTCTACTGCCTGCACGGCGCCCGACCGTACTGCCTGCAAGGCGCCCGGCCAGCAGGTATGGCAACGCAGGCTGTGGTAGCCTGGCAAGGCGCCCTGTCCTCCTCGCGCTTAGGTGAGGGTTGGCACGCCGGGAGCCAGCGATGTCTACGGCAGCAGCAACGGGGCAGCGTCGGGTGCAGCTGGGCTGGGCTGCTCGCTGCACATGAGCCTTTGGGCCCTGGCCCATGAGGCAACGGACGGGCAGGGCTTGTAGTACTGCTAACCCTGTGTGATTATGCTAAAACAAGCCAGCGGAGATGGATGCCGCAAGCCGGCTGAAGCCACAGCGATGTCAATGGCCTCGTGAGCTGTTCATCAACCAGGACACTGCGTCGTGCAGGCCAGCCGGCCATCCTCCCGCCATCGCCCGCCATCAGGGTCCAGCCTGTGGAGCCGTGCACAGCCGCCAGCCAGCTCTCCCGGCAGCCTAGTCCTGCATCACTGCGGCAGCAACCGAGAGAGCGGTCGCCAGGTCGGAACCGGGAGGGCCTTGGGGGCCAAAGTAGTCCTCGGCAGCCTGTGTCACCATCCATCGGCTCGCTTCTACAGCCGCGACAGCCCGCGCCTGCCAGCGGAACGATGTGGGACGATGAGAGCCTGCTGGACCGGCGCCCCAGCTCCGCGGGCGCCTGCAACCATAACACCTTCTACCCGCTGAACGATGAGCAGGTGCTGCCAGAGCTGACGGAGGAGGAGGTGTCGGCCTTCTTCTGCTGCCCAGACTTCCAGGTGGGGGCCCTTCCAACGTTGGGCGCGGCGCGCGGCCAGCTGGCCGGCATTGGACTGCTGCGCGCTGCCTCATGGGCTGCAGCGGGGCGCGCGGGGCGTGCAGGTGCTGTCCGATGACGCTGCGGAGGGCAGTCTCCAGCAGGGCGGGCCCGGCTGCGACGCGGGCCATGCGCCCGCCCCAGGGGCCCTGTGGCGGCCGGCCTCTGCAGGCAACGTGGTGGCCAGGCACGCTGCTGCGGCCTGCTCCTCTTGCTCAGCGAACCCGTGCGCGACGTGGGACCGTTGACACGGCCAGCGCGACATCGGCTCTTGACCCAGGGAGCGCATGCGCAGGCCCAGCCGCGAGACGTACACGCAGGGCTGGCTGAACCAGAGCCCCAGCATGCCGCTGCCCACAGCAGAGAAGGCGCGCGCCGTGCCGACACTGGCCTCCCGGCCCTTCAGGCTCCGCTGCAGGGTCAGTGTGCAACCAAGGCCTGGGGCGTGCGGTGCTGCCTGTCAGAAGAGTGTGAGGATAGCCCGGCCTATACCCTCTCTGTGCCTCTTTAAATAGTGAGCAGAGTGACTTTCATTGCTGGTCGCTGCGCGGGGTGCTGTCTTGACAGGCCTGTGCACGACTGAGCGTTTGCGCCGGCGCAGGCAAGCGAGGCTGCAAGCAGCAGCGACTGGCCCGGCGCGAAGGGCCTGGGCTCGTCGCCGGACGTGCGCTCGGCGGCCACGGCGATGCGGCCGCCGCGCTCGCCGCTGCCGGCCGGCGGGCCGCCGCAGAGCGCGCCGCTGTCGCCCGCGCCGCCGCCGGTCACCACCGGCGCGCCGGGATTGGCTGGGGCAGCGTTCCCCGGGTCCTGGCCGCCTGTGGCCAGCGGGGGCGGCAGCGGAGGCAGCGACCGCGGCGGCGGCACCGCCACCGCCGGCGGCGGCGGCGGCGGCGGCGGCACCGGCGGCGGCGGCGGCCGCGAGAGCGCACGCCGCACCATCCATCTGCGCGCTTTCACTGGCACGCCGGTGATGAGCGTCACGCCCTTTAGCGGCTACACAGGCAACGGCTTTGGGGGTGACGGGGGCGCACGCGGCTTGGGAGCCGGCGGCTTTGGCGGCAGCGAGGCTGGCAGCGGCGGCGAGCGGGTGGGCGGCGCGGGCGGCGAGTGGGCGGGCGGCGCTGGTTCTGAGCCGGGCCTGTCAGCAGCGCCGCCGGCGCAGCACATGATGCGCGCCACGTCTGCCGGCCCGGGCGCGCGGCTTGCGGCGGGGCCGGTCCGCGCGACGCTGGGGCGCTGCCCGAGCGCGCCGGGCAGCCCCGGCGACCTGCGCGTTGCCCAGGAGGCATGCCCCTGCTTGTGCCTGATTCCCTCCCAAGATGCAGACAACATCAGCAGTCGTGCCCGCACAAGCCTGTTGTCATGTGCGCCGAGGGGCTGTTGGTATGCTGGCACATGTAAGCAGCCCCGCGCCGCTGGGCGGTGGCTCAGCCCCGGCGCAGCTCCAGGCTGCTGCAGACTGGCCAACGACGTTTGTGCCGCAGACTCTGTCTGCTGCGGAGTAGTCTGACAGTGATCCTCGGCAAACACGGCCTTCAGTCTGCGCTCTGGTGCGGCAGGCGCGGCGCAAGCGCACACGCTCCGGCGCGGCGCCGCCGGGCGGCGGGCAGGCGTGGGTGGCCACGCAGGCGCGCCTCCGCCTGGGCAGCCCCGACTCGCCGGACAGCACGCGCGGCGGCGGCGGCATGGGCGGCGGCGGCGGCGGCCGCATGCAGACATCGCACGCATCGGTGGCGCCGGGCGCGGCGACGCACAGCGCGCTGCTGCATGCGCCCGCGCAGGCGAGCGGCGCCCCACCTGTGCAGTCGCTGCACATGTGGGCGCAGCCTGTGTTGCAGAAGGCCTGGTGCTGCGTGACGGGCTGCGCGACTGCGCCCACCGGCAGGCTCTCCCTGCCTGCGGGGCCCCGCCAGTGGCTGCTCTGCCTGGATGCTGGCCCATGGGCTGCGGAGCGACACGAAACGTACTGCAGCAGACGAGACCAGGGTTCTCGATGCATGCTTGGCCGCGCCGTGAACCCCGCGCGCATGCCCCGCAGGCGCTGGTGCACGAGCTGCGCGCGCTCGTCGCGCGGCTGGACTACGAGACGCAGCTCGCGCTCAAGGAGAGCCTGTACCGGATCAGCCGCAACACGTACGTGCGCGTGACGGGCGCCGGCGCGGTCGTGCCGCGCACGGCGCACACGGCCGTCGTGGACCGCGTCGTCGCCAACCTGCTGTTCAACAAGTTCCGGCCGGCGCTGGCCGGCCCGCCCCTGCGCGCATGCGCCTGACCTGCGCCTGACCAGCGCCTGACCAGGCGGCCGGGGCGGTCGGTGCGGTCGTCACCCGCTTTCTTTGCAAAACGTCGCCGCATGTGGCCCGCCCGCAGCGCGCACGCGCCTGCTGAGGCCTCGGTACGGAGCGACGGTGGGCGGCATAGTCGCCAAGCTGACACTAAGCACTTGTGCCTGCCAGAATCCGGCCGGCTACGCATGCACGCCTGACGGGCTTGGGTTCCTGGCTGCCATGCGCCTGAATTACCGGGGCTCATCTCATGCGCGGGCCATACGCGAGCCTGCAAGTAGCAAATGTATGGGCGCCTTGTGCATGGCTATCCAGGAGTGCTCATGAGGGAGAACAGAGCCAGTGCCCTTCTTACCCAACTGGCGCTGCCACAGCACACATTGTGCATGGCATGCAGGGCTCTTTTAGCTGGGTACCCTAAGTGTGGCCGCGCAAGTGTCCATGGTGCTATGCAGCATGTGGTGGCTGCCTGCGTAATAGCTGGCACCGGCGCTAGGAGACTGATATGACAAGGTGCTGCCGTATGCTTTCCCATCGTGTGTGTGGCGGCCGGGGAAGGGAGCCACACAGATTTTACTGCCTCGCTCCGACGAGGCGTGCCTGTCGGGGTCTTTAAAGCAAGGCCATGACATCTGTGTGTGCCAAAGCGAGCATGGACAACAGAGCTTGTACGAGCCTCACAAAGAGAGGTGGGGCTTGGACATTCCACCAGGCCGTCGGGAGAACTGTATTCGGACTGTGCTTCATGAGAGTCTTTTGGCCGCACCTTGGGTTGCACATACATCCACTCGCATTCAGAGTGCCTGTCGCATAGACCTCCAAGCTTCGGGGTTTTGTCTGGCTGTTGTATGTTCGAGCTGCAGCAAGCGTAGGGCGACATAGGCCAGGAGCAGCATAGCGCATGCAAGAAGGATGCTTGCCATGAGTGTGCCATAAGGGCAAAAATCAACGCTGTAAACCATGTTCAATATAGCCCGCTGTCAAGCTGAGGCAGGCCCTGTCCTTAGGAACAAGGGGTCTGAAGGAAGACCCAGCTCAGCGGCTCTCAACTTTTGAGTCACTTGGACGCACTCGCCTCACATGGGTGTGGAAGCGCTCACTGTGGGCCTGGAGAGCTCAGCGCTGCCTTTTGCAACAGCCGTAAGCAGGCAGCCTTGCCGCGAACGCTAGCTACTGCCAGCCAAACTCCCCGGAAGGACTTGGTGTGATGCGCCCCGCGTCTCTGGGTCAGCCAGGGCCGGTGGCCAGCACCAGCGGACGCACAAGCGCCCTCAATGCTTGCAGGAGCTGGCGCACAGTCAAGCCTGCCCGGCCAGGAGTGCACGTCTGTGCCGTGTACGACCCCGAGCAGAGCCGCGTCGCGCAAGCGGACCGGCGTCTCGTGCCAATGCGGTTGCCGCAGCCGCCGCCGCCGCCGCCGCGCGGCCCGCCGCCGCCGCCACCACCGCCACCTGAGCGCAGCACGCAAGTGCGGCGGTCTGCGTATGCAGTGCAGCACTGCTGGTTGCGCGCAAAGAGGGGTTTTGTGCTGCAGCGTGCGCTGGTCAGTGGCACTCCCAGACTTGACCGCACGCTTCCTCAATAGGCCAATAATGGCAATGTGATCGTAGGCCATGGCCGCCCTGCTGGCAAGCGCAGCTTCAAGGTCGGGTGACCCGGCAGAAGGTGTCCTGGCACGCTGCTCAGCACCAGAGCACCGCCTGCCGCAGGGCGGCGCGCAGCGCCGCAACCTGCTGCTGGCGGCCGCGGCGGGCGTGGCCGGCCTTGCAGCTGCACTGAAGCTGGCCGGCGGTGGCGCCAGCCCGCCGCAGCGCGCCGGCAAGCAGGCAAACCCCTACGCGCTCGCGGCGGCGGAGTTTGCCGAGGCAGAGGCGTCCTCCGCCGCGCCGCCCGACCTGCGCGTGCTCCCTGCCAGCGGCAAGGCACGCCTCGCCCTGCGCGCAGCGCCGGCCTGCCTGCGCTTGGTTTCCCCCGCGATCGCCGTGGGCTGCTCTCCTGGGCGCAGTGGCAGAAGCGCTGCTGCTGGAACATCCTTCCTGCCACCCTCCGTTTCATCGATGCTGCCTGTCTGCAAGGGGGATGCAGGAAGCTCAACGCACTGCATCCTGACTTGCCTCCTGACAGTGGTTTCCAAGCAGGCAGTGCTTGGCTCCAATCGCGGTGCTGAACGCATGGCTGGTCTGGGGCTGCCTGACGCGGGCCCGCGGGATGCGCAGCTGACTGTGAAGGGCACCAGCGGGAACCGGTACCTCGTGTACCGCTCGAGCGAGCGCCGCGACGCGCTGTTCCTGGAGAACCGCGAGGGCGCGCTGTACCTGCTGGACGTGACGGGCTCGGTGCGTGCTCGGGCGCTCGCTGTGGGGGGCCTCTTGGAGCAGAGGCTCAGACTTATCTGCATCACAACCGCTTTCATGCAGGCTGAGTCTGCATGTCATGCTGCGGCCGTCGATGCGCCACCTGACCCTGTGGCTGCCTGCTCCCACCTGCAGCGCAGAAGTGCAACGTGGGTGCTACGGGAGGACCTTGGCCTTACTAAAATCAGGGACATTGCATGCTTGAATGTGATAATGAGTTCAGTGCGTTTGGCCTGATTTTAGTAAGTTTGGGGAACCGTCAGCCAGCACGCGAGGCTGCATGCACTCATCGGCGGGCCGGCCGCGCAGGTCAACCTGAACGACTACTCGCTGATGCGCAAGATATTCGAGGACCCGGGCTGGGAGAGGACCATGCGGCCGTACAGGCGCAAGCAGCCTCGAAAGTAGCGGGTTTTGCACACAGAATGGCCCCCTTCACTCTTGCGTCCTTATTCCTGCTCAGCTCATGTAAAAACCTGTGTGTGTGCGTTCCTGTATCACCAACAGCATCACCTGACATTTTGGGAGAAACGGTGGGAGGTGCATGCAGCCTTAGCCAGCAAATACCCTGCTTTATGCCAGCTGCAGACCACCTTCTGACTGGCGCACAGCAATGACAAGGCCAGGACATGCAGTAGACAAACGCCGCTTGTCAACTGCATGTGTCTGTTGGAACACTCTCCTGCTGCATGGCGTCACCTCCTGCTTGCATGACAGGCACGCTTGACATATGACACATGCCTCCCAGATGCAAGCCTCCCAGATGCATGCTCCAAGTGCGCCATTACAGGCCCAGGCGGACTGCCTGGGCGCCCAGCGTGAGCAGCCCGCCGCCGATCACCACAGTCGCATGTGTGCGCGTAGTGCGCACCGCCCTTGCAGAAGCATGGTGCGGGCCCCGCAGCGCCCGTGCCACTGTTCGCTTCAATACATGCCACCATCATGGACACATATGGATCATCAAGCATGCACAGCCTGAACAGACCCGCGAAGGAGCAGCAAAATTGTGCACGACCCACCTCCATGCTTGGGCCCTCAAAGAGGCTCACCATATCATATCTGGGGTTTACGGAGGGTGTCCGCGATGTGGCCACCGGGCAAGGGGTGACCGCCGGGAGAATGTTTGGACAGCCCCGGCCGGCGGGCGCCCGCGGCGGGGTGCCTCCCGGGACGCCGTGGAGGCGGGTGGCGTCCGCCGGGCATCCCCCGCCCGCTGGCCGGCCGACGGACACCTCCGACCCGGGCGGCTGCCGGGCGGGGCCGCCTCCGGGACGGCCGAGCAACGCCCCGCCTCTGCTGCGCGCCCAGAGGCGCCCTGCGGCCACCCGGGCGCCCTGCGGCCACCCGGGCGCCCTGGGCGCCCGGCGTGTGCTCTGGAGTGTGGGTGTCACATACGCTTACACGGCGCCGCCCGGCCGGGCGGGCCAGCGCGCCGCCCGGCCGGCGGGGCCTAGGTTTATCATGACACTCGCACTGGTACAGGCTCCAGCTCACTCACAGGGCGCTCAGGCCGCACTCAAAGCGCACACAGGCAAAGCAGGGCGGGCGGGGCGCCGCACGCAGAGAACACACAGGCAAAGCAGGGCGGGCGGGGCGCCGCACGCAGACCCGGCTATGATTAACACTGGCACACAGTCCAAAATCAGGGCCGGCCGGCGACGGGGGGAGGGCAAGAATGTTTGCGGGCGGTGCGCCGCACGCACACCCTTCTACTTGAGCACAAACGTCTTCGCCGCAGGCTTTGCAAGGCCGCTCCTGCTGTTAACAGTATGACACTGCCCCCCGAGCTCTGCAAGGGAGCGCCGACACGTGGCTCTGTGCGCGCTGCGCGGCCTGGCGCCGAATGCGGCGCGCAGGCCGGCCGCCCCGCGCTGCAGGCTGCAGCAAGAGCAGCCACGCCCGGAAGTATTCAAAACCCACTCGAGCGCCGCCGCGGCCTGGCGCGCCTGGCAGGCAGCTCCTGGCGCTGCCCGCGGGCGCGGGCGCGGCCGACCAGAGACATACCCAGCAGGGCACAGCGTACAAGCAAGCGTGCCGCCCGGATGCGCGGCGTCAAAAATCCCTGCGGGGCTGCGCATGCTGTGCGTGCAGATGCCGCACAGACATGCAGGCCAGCCCCTGCACAGCATCATGCATTGTTTACGAGGTCACTGACCTGACAGTCATGCATCTGGCTTAAGCGCCTGAGGCGTACGGCGACAGAGACGCCGCCCGTGATGGGGGCGGCGCCTCTGTGAGGTGTGCACACAGAAGATGCATGACTTGTTGGGCGGGGGGCGGGCGCGCACGCGCCGTGCCAAATATACCCGGGGATCCAAGCTGTGGCAGCCGCGCGTTGGCGCGCGCAGCGCCGCTGGGCCGGCGCAGACAGCCTGGCAGGGCATGTGCCCCGGGCACCCGCCGAGCCTGGGCGGTCACGGTCGCCGGCGCTTGCGCCCCGCAGCGCTCGAGCCGTCGCCGTCGCCGTCGTCCCGCGGCTCCTCGGTGATGAGGTCGTAGCCCTCGGGCTCGGCATAGTAGATCGCCGGGCCCCGCTCCGCGAAGTCGAGGGTTGTACACACCGGCAGCTCCTCGTAGATGCGGCGGTAGCGGCGGACGTAGTCCGTCCGCTCCCACTCGCGCAGCTTGTCGAGGTGGACCTCCTCGCCGCGGAGCACGCACTCCTCCCACTGCGCGCGCGCGCGCCAGCGTCACCAGGCGGCACGCGGGCGGGAGGCTGCTCGCGCGGCCGGCCAGGAGGGCAGCGCGCCAGGCGCGCGCGCGCGGGGACGCAGGCAGGGTGTGCGTGCGGGCACGGGCCCGGATGGGGCGCGCTGCGGGGAGGCGCACGTGCGTGCAGAACAGCGCCGCCTTGCACAGCGACAGCCGGCCGGGCTGCGAGCGCGACAGCACGCCCGTCTCCGGCGACTCGATCACGCCGAGGAAGTTCGGCTCCGGCTCGACCGGGCCGTTCGCCACGGCGGGGGCGCCGATGTAGCGGTACTCTGCGCGCCGGACGCGGGCCCCGGGCTGCAGCTCCGGCGCCGGCGCGCAGGCATGCAGAGCTCGCGCAGACAGCGCGGGGCCCCGACGCATGCTGCGGGCTGCTCGCGCTCGGGCGGGCGGCGCACCGCTGAGGAAGGTGTCCAGCTCGGCGCCGTCGTCGGCCTTCATGCGCTCGTAGAACCTGCGCAGCGTGCCGCCCTTGTGCCAGAGCAGCGGGTAGCCGGGCTCGCCCTTGGGCAGGAGGGCGGAGTCCAGGTTGTGGACGGCGTTCCGGATCGGCTTGGCCACCACCTCGCTGCGCTTGTTGCGGAAGCCCTTGGCGGCCTGCGCCGCGCAGCGGCGCGCCGGTGTCCGTCAGCGCACCCCGCGGCAGCCCGCAAGTGGGGCCCGCCGGTGGGTGCTGCGCTGCTGCGCGGCAAGCGGCCGTGGCCAGGCCCCGCGCGCGCCGACCGGCGTGCCGTGCAAGCGCCGCGTCTCAGCCGGCACTGCAGCGCATGCAGGCCCGCGGGCGCGCCGCGCGCCTTGATCGTGAGGGCGACGTAGACGCCGGCGTCGTGGCGCCGGGCGGCGGCGCAGGACTTCGCGCCCATGGCCACGCAGACGGCCGCGGCCTGCAGCGCGGACTCGGGATACATGTCGACGTCTTGCAGCACCAGCAAAACCTCCCCGCCGATGTTCTGCGCAGGCGGCGCGACGCCTGAGGCGCGCTGCAGGCGGGGAACGGGCAGACGCGCGAGGCGCTGTGCGCAGGGGCGCGGGCCCGCACGTAGGCCTTGGCGCGCTCGCTCGCGTTGTCGCCGGCCGCCGCTGCCGCCGGGAGGGCGGTCAGGCGCGTCAGGCAGCGCTCAATGCTGGCCACGCTGGTCTGCATCGCCTGGACGGCGGGGACCATATCGCATAGCAGCGTCGCCATGACCTTGGTGCACCTGCCATTGTTCCGGCGCCACAGGGCGACGTCTGCGGCGGGAGCGGGGTCAGCGTGGCAGGCGGCCTGCTGGGGTGCACGCGCGCGCGCGGGGCAGGGCCGGCGGCGCACCGTCGGTCTCCACGTTGATGTCCGTTATGGCGCGCTTGTCCTGTCGCAGCGCCCCCGCTCTCAGCACCAGGAGCGGGCCGCGGGGGTGGGAGGTGCAGGGCCGGCGGCGAGCGGGCCGCACCTCCCCGCGGCGCCTGGCGCCCTCGGCCTGCTCGGCAGCCTGCGCGCCTTGGCCCCAGTCAGGACGCCGCGCGGCCTGCCGGCAGCCAGTGAGCGCCGACCCAAGCGCTCAGAGGTGTGACACTCCGCGCTGGCCAGGCAGGGCGCGAGGCGGCTGCGGCTGGGCCGCGCGCACCAGCGCGTCAGGGGTCTCCTCGCCATCGTCGTCTTTGTCGCTGTCCGTCTGCGGGTGGCAGGCGCGCTGCCTTCAGGCACAGGCCACTCGGGCTGGCGGCAGAGGTGCAGCAAGCCGGAGCGTGGCACAGCGGGCAGCGCGCCAGCGCGAAAAGGTCGTAGGCAGCGGCCATGATGGCTTGCCGGAGAGAGCCCTGCGGACGGTCCGCCAGTCACGCCTGCTCGCGCCGTCCAGTCCTTTCAGGCCAGCGATCAGGCTGGTGTAGCAGCCGGGAGCCGCAGTCCGGCCCAGCCTGGCTGGCAGCGCATCACGCGGCATCCCAGGTGCAGCCATCTGATGGTGACCAGGAGCGGCAGCGAAAGAGTGCCTGCAGCGCCTCACCGGGCCGGCAGCCGGCGGCAGGAGTGCAGAGGCCCCAGGCGGTGCCAGCGGCCGCAGTGCGCGCCGCCTGCGAGCGCGCTGCGCAAATGTGCCGGCAGCGGCGGAGGCCGCAGCACCGCTGGTAGCCGGGGTAGCGGGTGGGGCCTCGTGACCGGCTGTCAGTCTGATCTGTGCTGAGCTTTGGGAGCAGCAGCGCGTTTTGTGGTTTCACACTTGATGACAGGCTAGCCGTTTGAACTTGTGCTGTGCGTGCTGCGCCCCGAGGCCCTGCCCTCCGACCTTCCAGGCTGTCCATTTGGCATGCAGCAAAGCCAAGCTGCAGCAGAGGTCCAGTGCCCGGCCTTGCGGTCCACGGTGCGTGTCTGGCAGGCACGCACTGCGCCCTCGCTCTCGCGTTCGCGCCGGTCCCGGCCGTGGCGCAGGCCTCGCTCGGGCTGCAGCGCCGCCTGTGCGGCGCGGCGCGGACGCGCACAGGAAGGCGAGCGCCCGTGCTCGCCGGAGCCTGGGCGAGAAAGGCGCCAGGCGGCGCCTCGGGCGCCTGACAGAGCGCACCACCAGGCCGGCGGGGGGTGGCAGAGGCGCGCTATGCCGCCGGCGGGCGGGCGGGGGGAGCGGCGTGCGGCCGTCCGGAACGTCGTCAACTTGCGCTGCAGCAACACTGGCTGCACGTTCAAGACGCACAGCCTGAGAGGCCTGGCCACGCACAAGAGCGCCTGCAACAAGGTCCGCAACGACCTGCGGCAGCGCAGCGCGGACCAGGCACGGGCGGCCCGGCGGGCTGCGCAGCAGGGCGCCGCCGGCCGCGGCGCCGGCGCCGCGGGTGCGCTCGACGGCGAGGCCGGGCCGCGCGCCGAGGCCGCGGCCGGCGCGGAGGCCGCGGCCGGCGCCGGCGCGGCAGAGTGGGAGGCAGGCCCGCCGGACGACCCGGTGGAGGCCTGGGCGGGGGCCGCCAGCGGTGCGGCAGACGCCCCAGCGATGCCTGCCGCGCCGCCGCAGCCGCGCGCGCCAGCGCCAGGACCCCAGCCCGCGCCCGCCTTTGCCATCACGTTCGACCCGCTGGCCACCCAGCACCTCTTGCGGCGGCCCCCGGCCCTGGCGGCCGGCGCGCGCGACGGCGGCTGGGCCGAGGGCGGCGGGCCCGCGCTCGGCCGCGAGCCTGCCGCAGCGCACGGGCTGCCGCCCGCCATCACCGCCTCGCAGGCCATGCTCTTCCGGGCCATTCAGCCGCTGCCGCTGGACGCGCAGTCCGCCGTCCTGCGCGTGGTGGACGACATGGTGGCCGACAACGAGCGGCCCGCCTTCACAGACGCGCGCGCCTTCCGGCAGGCGATCGACGGCGAGCGGGTCCGCGCCCGTCCAGCGCCCCGCCCGTCGCGGCGTCCGCGCGCCTGTGCGCTGCGTGCGCGCTGTGCCTGCACGCGCACCGGCCTGCAGCCGGGCGCGGTCCGCCGGCTCGCGCGCTGCGGGCCTGCGCCGGCGCACGCCGCGCCCGCCGCTCGCCTGCGCCGCCTGCGGTGCGCGCAGCTGCCCGGCGCTCTGGCTCACGCAGCGGCGTGCGCGCGCGCAGAAAGCATGGCGGGTGGTGCAGGTGGACACCCGCGTCGCGCACCCCACAAAGCGCGGCCGGACCTACACGTTCAGCGCCATAGTCAGCAGCGGCGCCGTGGAGGCGCTGCGCGAGCTGTGGCGCGACCCGGAGGTGCGCGCGCCCCCGCTACTGCCGGCGCTCGCTGCTTGAAGCGCGGCGGGCGAGCCGGCGCGTCGCTCGGCGGTCTGCAGCCTGCATGCGGGGCGCCGGGCCGCCGCTTGCTTGCACGGAGCGGTGCGCGCCTGCGTACGGGCCGCGGGCGCCGAGTCGCGGCACCTGGCGCGCGCCTGCTTGGCGCGGCCCGACGCGGCTCCGGGCTGGGCGCCTGCGCGCAGCTGCAGCCGCACATCACCGGGTATGAAGAGCGCACGAACGCCAACGGTGAGCGCGTGTACATGGACCTCCCCAGCGGCGAATGGATGCGCAGGACCGAGGTGCGCATCCATGCGGCCAGGGCCGTGTGGCCCCGGCCCTCCCCCTCGCGCACCCGGCGCGCGGCGCGGCACCGGCCTGGGCCGGCAGCGCCCTGCGGGGCGGCCCGGGCGGCTCAGCCAGGCAGCCAGCGGCTGGCGCGGCCGCGCCATGATCACGCCGCGCCGTGCGTGCGTGCAGCGCGGCGCGTGCGCGGGGCGCACGTCCGCCGGGCGGCCTCCAGCGGTTATGGGGCGGGACCGGCGCGCGCCTCCGCGCAGGCGCGCGTGCGCGAGGCCCACGGCAGCGGGGTCCGCGTCGCCGCATTCGCGCTGTGGAGCGACTCCTCGCCCATCACGGTCGGCACCGTGGAGTACAACGCGGGCGTGCTGTTCCCGCTGTGGCTGCCGCAGCACCTGCTGCGGCTGAAGGCCGCGTACCGCCCGCTGTGGATGTGCGCCAAGATAACAGCCGACCAGCTCGACCTCGACGGCGCCGGCCTGAGCGACAACGCGACCAAGAAGCTGTGCGCCCCGCGCACGCCTGCCTCAGGTGGTGGGCGGGGCCGGCGGCGCAGCCACGCTCGTGCCGGCGGGCTGGGCAGGGCTCCATGCGCTGCGCCGGCCCTGCTGACGCCGCACGCGCGCGCGCGTGCAGGCTGCGCGCCGTCAACGCGGGCATGCGCCTGGAGACCGCCCGAGAGGTGCTCGACCCGCTCAAGCGGGCCCTGCAGCGGTGCGCGCGCCCGGCCGCGTCCTGGCCTGCGCGTCACGTGCTGCTGTGGCGCAGGCCACCCCCGCACCCGCGCCGCTTCGTGAGCCCCGAGCGGGCCGCCACGCGCAGGCCGCTGGAGCTCGCGGGCCCGCGCGGCGAGGTGACCACGGCGCAGGCGGTGCCCGCCGTCTACATGGCCGACCTGCTGGAGGCGGCCGCCGTCGGCGGGACCAAGGGCGTCGCCAGCAAGCGGCCGCTGCCCATGTCCATGATGAGCAGCGACGACCTGGAGGACCCCTTCGCGGACCCGGCGCCCAAGCTCTTCGCCTGCGTCGAGCGCGTGCGCGCCCCACGCTGCGCGTGCGCCATGCCTGCCGCTGCCGGCCGCGGGGCGGCCCCTGGGCGGGGCCACACAGCGCGCGCGCCCACGCGGCAGGCCCGCCTGAGGGCGCGGGAGCTGCGGGCCGCCGGCGACAAGAAGGGCGCGGAGGCGGCGCTGGACTCGGTCGGCCTGGCCAGCGATGAGCCGGTGCGCCGGCGCCACCGCGCGCGGCCCTGCCGGCGCCCGCGCCCGCCGGCGTTGACGCGCGGCCCTGCGGGCGGGCGGCGCAGGGCCTCATCCACGGCTTCCCGCTGGTGCCCGAGCCCTTTGCGCTGCTCAAGGAGGACGAACTCCATCAGACCAACAAGGCGCGGCCCCGCCGTGCTTGGAGGAGACGGCAGAGCCGCGGCCGCCCCTGACGGCCGTGTGCGTGCCAGCGCAGGGGCCGATAGAGTGGCACATAGACAATGTCAGGGCGATCTCGCCGGGCGCGAGGGCGCGCGTCGACGCGGTCTACATGCACGCCAAGCGCAACCTGCGCTACCCGGGCATGAACGTGCCCAGCCAGGGCCTGGCCACGCCCAAGCTGGACGCGTCGGACCTGATGACGCTGGCGAAGCTGCTGCCCGTCGCGCTCGTGCACGAGGACGAGCCGGCGGCGCAGACGCTGATGCACTCGCTGCTGCTGCTGCTGCGCTGGGTGATGACGCGGGACCTGCCGAGCCACACGGACGCCTCGCTCGCCCGGCTGCGGGTGGAGCGCATCGAGTGCGCCCCGCGCTCGCCCTGCGCTGGGAGGGGGAGGGGGCGGCGCCCGGCTGGGGCGGGCGTGCCGGGCGCGGCAGGCCCGCCGCGGGCCGCGGCCGAGTCGCGTGCCGAGCGCGGCGAGCGGCGGCATGACATGATGTGCTGTCGGGCCTCGCCGACGCGGCCCCCACGCACATCGGGCGCCTGCTCCGCGCAGGCCCTTGGCCGCTGCGACCGCCGCACGCCTGCGCGCGCCGCACCAGCTGGCCCGGCGCGGTGCGGCGCGCTCAGGGCCGCGTCCGGCGCGCAGGTGGCAGCAGTTTGCCAGCGCCAAGGGCCTCATCTGCCTGAGCAAGGACAAGAAGGCGACAAAGCGCATCAACCTGCGCCGCCCAAAGATGGCCCTCATGCGCAACTACGAGGACACCATCCGCGAGCTCGGCAACGCGCTCATCACCTCCACCGCGCCCGGGGAGCGTGTCAACGCGGACATCAAGGCCTGGGCCAAGCGCACCAACCACCAGAACCATGGCGACGTGCAGCAGGCGCGCCCGCGGCCGGCCGCGGCCGGCCCCGGCCCGCCCGGCACCCACGCGCGCCCGCGCGCCCCGCTGCCGCGAGCGCCGTGACGCCGGCGCGGCGCGCGCGCGCGCGCAGGTGGGCGAGCACGTCTTCCGCGCCCAGGGCCTGGAGGCAGCCGCGGCCGCGCGCGCCGCGGCGAACAGCGGCTCGTCCAGGATCGGCCTGGTGCGGGCCGCCCGCTGCGCTCCCTCCGCGCCTGCCCGCATCGCGAGCCCGCTGCTGCGCCGGCCCGCGGTGGCAGGCGGCGTGCGCGCGGGCCTCACGACCGCGCCGCACGCGCCGCAGCTGCAACGCGTGGAGCGCAGCGGGCGCCCCGAGCTGCAGTGCTCCGACGCGGTCATCGTGGCCGGCGTGGCGCGCACCGCCCACGACCGGGCGCTGGCGGCCAAGTTTGCGGAGCTGTGCCGCGGGCAGCCGGAGCTGGCGTGCCTGCCCGCTCTCCTGGCGGGCCGGCAGCCGCCGGGGCCCAGCCCGCCCGTCATCCAGGCGCGCCCGCCGGGCAGCCCTGGGCGGGCGACGGCCGCGCCGCGCGCGCCCCGCGGCCGGCCGTGCCAGCGCGCGCCGCGCGCGAGTGGCGGGGTGCGGGGCGCGGGCGAGGCGCGGTTGGCCGGAGCGCCGGTGCTGGGTGCCCGCGTCGGGGCATGCGCGGCCGGCCCCCGCGCCAGGCTGACAGCGGCGGCCGCGCAGGTGCGCCCGGCGCGCAAGATGGCGCTGCTGCACCACACGCTGCACCGCGGCGGCGCCGCGCGCCCCGTCTCGCTGTTCGCCGGCGCGCCCGGCCGCAGCAAGCGCCCGCGCTTCGACAACGTCCTGATCGGGTGCGCGCCGCGGCCGGCGCGGCTGCCCCCCCGGGCGAGCGCTGCCTGCAGAGCGCGCGCCGCGCGAGCCCTGGTCGCGGCGCGCAGGTGCCCGGGCACGCACAGCTGCCGCGTGGCGCAGCTGCGCTTCCTGTTCGAGCGCGAGGCGGGCAGCGAGCGCGGGCGCTTTGCCTTCGTGCGGCTGTACGAGTCCATCGGCATGGACCCGACCCGTGATCGGCTGGGCATGATGCGCGTGCGCTTCGCTGAGGGCGCGGGCGGCGACGGCGGCGAGGGCGTCTACGACGTCGCGAGGCTGGAGGACGTCATGCGGCCGGTGCTGCTGCAGCCCGACGCGGAGACGCCCGACCAGCTGGACGCGCCCGAAGCGTGGTTCTTCAACCACTTCGTCAGCTAGGGCCGCGCGCCCGGCGCGCCGCCCGCCCGGCGCCGCCGGCCGCCTGCGCAGCGCCCCGCGGGCTGGGGCCTCGCGCCCGGCGCCGGCGCCGCGCGGCGGCCCGGCGCCCTGCGCCGGGCGCGCAGCCCGCGGCGGCCGGGGCCGCGCGGTTTGGCCTCGCCTGCTCTGCCCTGGGGCGTGACCGCCGGCGCCGCGCGACCTGCGACCCTGCCGTGCTGCCCTGCGCGCCCGCACCGGCCGCCGCCGCAGCACACCTCTGAGTTTAGTGGCACCGGCTGCGTCCGCGCTCTGCACGCCCTGTAACCACTGGTGACCACGCTGTGCGCGCCCGCTCGCTCCAGTCACTGACCGACACCGAGTGCCGGCTGCGCCCGCTCGCCCCCTGCTCGCGCCCGCGCCGGCCGCCGCTCCGCGCCTCCGGCCCAGGGCGTCGGCCTGCCGCGCCCGGCCCGGCGAGCAGCCCCGGAGGCGGACCGCTCGTCGCACGGGGTCGCTGCCGCCCCCGCCGAGACGGTGGGCACCTCAGGTCGTCGGGCAGCGCTCGCAGCTGCGCGCCCCTGCCTCCCGGCGGCGGCGCGGGCCGCGGCGCGGGCCTCCCAGGCGCGGGGCGGCCGGCGGGCACCCGCGCGCGCCGTGCCCGGCGGGCGGCCCGCAGCCAGGGACGCCCCGGGGGCACCCTGGGCGGCACGCCCGGAGGCCGCCGGCCGGCGATGGGCGCCCGGAGGCCGCCGGCCGGCGGTGGGCCCCGCGGGCGGCCGCAGGCCGGCAATGGGCCCCGTGCCCGGCCGGCAGCGAGCGGGCGGGAGGCGGCTCCGGGGCGCCCCGCCGTGGGCGCCCCGGGGCGGGGTGCCCGCCCGTCGCCCGGGTGTCGGCAGGCGTACGTAAGCCGCCCGGGGCGGGCCGTAGACGGGCGCTGCCCGGGCGCCCGTGTTCGGACCGTAGCCGACCGGCATCCTCCGTAAACCCCAGACCCATAGTATGGGTGCACAGTGTGCACTGCGCACAATGACTCTCAAAGGGAGTCGAATTGAATGCAAGAAATTACTGCAAGAAACATGTGCCAAGAAATTAAGCACAAGGGGTGCAGAGCTCTGCAACTGGCTAAGGCTCACACGGAGCACAGCGTCCCACAATTCTGTACACCCCAACTGGCATTCTTTACAACTACAGACTGCCATATTCCACCAGGCCTTCAGATACATGATACACACGCAATCCCATTGCTAGAGAGCTCTAAGAGGCTCCCTGGCCTCCCTAAGCTCAAAATGCTGCCCAGCCGGGCAATCGCTCCAAAATCACACATGCTCGGACCACAGATGGCTCCACAAGGCGGCCTGGCTGGCGGCGGCCCCGAAGAGGGCGCCGCCCCGCAGCGGGGCAAGGCCTATGCAGAGCACAGCCTCGGGGTCAACGGCCGCCGGAGGCAGCTCATCCAGGAACCAGGGCGGCGCCCGCGGCGCAGGGACAGGTCCGCCGCCAGCGCCGGCTCCTCCAGCCCCAGAGCTGGACCTGGCAGCGCCCCGGCCGGCCGGCGCAGCGCCTGTCTCCCCAGGCGTGCTCGAACAGGCTGACTTGCCGCGCGCGCGCCGGGCCGCGCGCGCCCGAACAGCGGCAGACTTCCGTGCGCAGCCCCCCGCAGCGGCGCTCGGCACCGCGCCGGCCGCCTCGGCTGCCCCAGCACCGGCCGTTGCGCAGCCACGCTCAGCAGCCGCGCCTGCATGGCCTGCGTGCGCTGCGCGGCCGGTGGACTCCGCGCCAGCGCCGTGCGCCTCCAGCGCCGCGCTGTCTGCATGGCCGCTCACGTTTGCGCCGACTGCGACACCGCACGCCTCGCCTACCGGCGTAGGCGCGCCGAGCACGGGGGGGCAGGCTGTCCCGCGCAAATCTGGTTCGCGACCCCCTGCGGGTGGGCTGGTGGCTCCGGATGCGCCTCCTTCGCAGCCCTCCGCGATGCAGGCGATGCGCGGGCGGGCGGGGCGCGGACAGGCCGCCACGGCACCCGCAGGGCGCGGGGGCTCTAGGCGGCACGCAAACTGCACGGCCCGCTCCAGGGCCCACAGCAGCACCTGCACGGCTCCAAGAACTTTCAGCAGCGGACGCAGGCGCGCTCCGCGACGGCGCCACGCGCGCGATGGTGCGAGCCACTGAACATTGAACTTCACCCACAGTCAGCGCACGGAGCTCATGAGAGCATGCGCCCTAACCTACTGGCTTATTATTATACATCAGAAGCGAGGTCACACTAGGGTAGGATTAAGGACCGGCCCCCGCACCCGGATGGCGCCGGCGGCCAGCGCGCACAGCACGCGCAGCAGCAGCTCGGGCAGCGGCAGCGCGCGCAGCGCCTTGCCGCCCCTGCGCTCTACCTTCCACGGCCCTGTGACGCTGCCATAGCTGCCGCCGCCGCCGCTCGGTGCGCCACTCACACCGCCATGGCCGCCACGGCCGCCCATGGCGACCTCGGCGGACTCGAGCGCGCTGCGCATGCTGCTCGCACGGCTGAGCAGCGCAGAGCCGGCGCGCGCGGCCAGGCCGCCGCCGCGGCCCCCGCCGCGGCCTTCGTCAAAGCCGCCCGCAGCGGCCTCGGCAGCGTGAGGGTAGGGGTAGGGCATGTGGTACATGAGGGCAGCGCGCACGCTGCTCGCGCGACTGGCGAGCGCGGAACCAGCGCGCGCGGCCAGCGCTGCCGGCGCGCCGCGCGGCCAGGCGGGCAGGCGGCCCCGCGCGCGCGCCAGCGCCTGCGCCGCGCGTGAGTTGGCCGCCGCCTGCGCGCGTGGCCGCGCGCTGTTCACTGCCGCTGCCTATGGGCACAGGCACCTGAAGAGGCGGGCATTTGGCGCGTGTCGTCACCAGCAAGGCAGCGACCGCCACGAAGGTTCCCTGCGTCTCTCCGCACCTGCCACATGCCACAGGCTGCTCCCGGCCCTGCCTGGTGCCGGACAACGGCGGGTACGTGCAATGGATTAAGCGGCAATTGCTACACACTGGCCGGCCCCACGCCCCAACCAGCGGCCCCTCGCCCAGGCGCGCACCCGCAGCGGCCGCTTCGCAGCGCCCCAGCCGGCCGACGCCCAGCGCCGCAGTGCGCCCGCGGCCGCTGCGGCGCGCCCCCGCCGGCCGCCGCCGGCCTCCGCGCAGCCGTCGCCGGCGCTGTCGGTGCCGCTGGCCTCGGGGCGGCCACCGGAGGCCGCCGCGCGCAGCGCCGCTACGGCGTCCTCGACCGGCACCAGCGCCGCCGCGCCGCCGTAGCGCCATGGCAGTACCTGCAGAGCCAGCGCGCCTGACGCGGCCGCGCACCAGCGCCTCGATCCGACGCATGTCGGCGCTACGCGACACCCGTCCTCCTCTCGCCAGGCAGGCACGTTTGCCCATGCAGTGCATACGCCATGTCTAGGCACTGACTGTGTCGCAGGCCTGCAGAGCGCAGAGTCCGCACCTCGGGCGGGATGCTTTTCAGTAGCTCGGGCGCTCGGGCCGAGCTCAAAAAGGCAATCTTCTCGCGCGTGGCCGCGTCAATAAACGGCCGCACCTGCGCTTAGCCCCCACCCTCAGCGGTCCCCCGCGCTTGTTGGCACTCGCACAGAAGCAGGAGCTCGCAAGCCCGCAGAGCTGTGCACAGACTGCTCGTGCCGCATCACCCTCACGACCGGCCACCGCCTCTGCACCCCGCACCACAGGTCGCACATATTACACCCAGTCGCTGCGTCACCTCGCCAGCACAAGCAGCGCTGCAGCGATCCCTAGATGGACCGGGGCGCGGGCGCAGGCTGCCGCGTGCGCGGGTCGCGCACCGCCCGCCACACGCCCCCAAAGATCCAGGGCGCGTCGATGAAGCGCAGCGCGCTCAGCCGCTCGGGGTAGTGCGCCTGCGCGCCCGGCGCTCCCCTCGGGCACAGGCTGAATGCAGGGGGCTCTGGCGCATGCAGCTTCTTGGCGCATGCGCCATGCCGCCTCCGCACATAGCAAAAGGCCTGCACGGGCGCGGGCGCCCAGGGCGCGCGCGTCCAGGACTTCTGGCGCGCTTTCTATGCTCGGCCCGAGCTCTCCTCACAGCGCGCCTCACAGCTGCCTGGCTGGTTAGCTCGCAGTGTACAAGGGCCTACGTGCAACAACTTGCAATATTGATGGCTGCAACTGTACTGAGGCTGATACACAATGATGAGGTGGGGGAAGGCGCGCGCCTGCAGCAGCTGGAAGATCGCCTGGAGCGCCTTAACGTCCAAATTAGACAGCCGCAGCCCTGCGCAGTGGCCACGCCGTCGCTCCAGTGGCCCCCTCGCAGCAGAGCACATGCAAGAGGTTGCGGCGACAAGCAGACCAGCGCCGCGTCTTGGTGTGGCGAATGCTGGGGCGGGGACGCGGTGGCGGCACCCACTCGCGCGGCGGGCGCTGCAAGCCGAGCGCTGGATGGACCCAGGGTCAGGGAGACATCGTCAGACAGCATCAGGCACGCCAGGCGCGGGCGCCCTTGCGGGTGCAGCGCGGGCGAGCGGCGGCACCTGACAGGTCGAACAGGCACAGCAGGCCGGGCGGCTCGGCGCGCCGCGCGGCCGCCGCGGCGTCCGCCGCCGCCGCCGCCGCGTCCAGCACGTAGCACACGAAGCGGCGCGTCTCGGCCAGGTCGCGCGCGGCCATGTCGTGCGCCGCGGCCCGCACGACCAGCACCGGGCGCCCGCGGCGGTCGACGCCCTGCAGGAACGCCTTGCCGGACGCCAGCTCGTGGCGCACCTCCTCCTGCGCGGCGGCGGCGCGGCGGCGGCGCGTCAGCAGCGCCTGGCGGCCGGACGCTGCAGGAGCTCGGCGGCGTCGAGGGAGGTAATTAAAGATTTGTGCCTCCATGCACATAGGCTGCATGCCAACGGGCGGGGCGGTGCGTTGGGCGCGCCGCGAGGCAGGCGCAGCAAGGTGCACTGCTGTGCTGGGGCAAGCAGTCCACCCGGTGGCAGGACAGGCCTCGTGCAGGACAGTGTGCGGCACCCAGGCACAGCGCCAGGCGTGCCCAGAGAGCACAGCAGGCTGTGCCGCGAGGCTGTACGCGCGCTAAACGGGCGCCACGCACACAGCGCCAGCGCGCTTGCGCCTGCGAATGTGCACGGCGGGCGCCGCGCCTCGAGGACGCGCCCGGCGGGCGCAAACGCCGCGCGCCACGCGGCGTGCGCAGCTAGCGCGGCGGCCGCCGGCGCCGCGCCGCGCCGCGCGCGCAGCCAGCGCCGCAGCGCCGCGTCGTCCAGCGGCTCGCCGCCCGCGGCCAGCTGGCCGGCCGCGTCGGGCGGCAGCAGGGCGCGCACGGCGCGCAGCTCGGCCGACTGCGAGTCCGCCCGGGACGCGCCGACCTGGCGAAGCGGCGGGCGCTGCGCGGGCGCAGGGCCGGCAGCCGATGCTGGGCGCCCGCCGCGCTGCCGGGGCCGGCGGCGCACTTCGGCGACCACGTCCAGGCCGGCAACGCGCGCATGCACGCTCGCGTGCACGTGTGCGTCCGCCAGCCAGTGCAGCGCCTCCTCAAGCGGCCTGGCAGCGGAGGCTGCACTGTTACCCCAAAAGCAACGACGAGCGCATTGCAACACATATTGCCTGGCCTGGAACAGCGCGCTGGTGGCGCCGAGCCCAGCAAGCAAGCACAAGTGTGTGCACACGCGACGGCCCCACCTCCTATGTGTCCTGTCGCTTCCAGCGCAGACGTCCTTGCTGGCGCACGCAAACGGGCTCGCTGGTCCTGCGGCTGCCTGTGCAGTTGGCGCTCTGGTGTAGCTGTCTGTTTCCATGCCTTCCTCCAGCTTTGACTCATAGGAGATCTACATGCGCGCTGATGCTCGCATGGTTTCACCCAAAAGTGGTCCCATTTACTTGCAGCCAAGCACAAATCAAGAGTAACAAGCCGGTTGCAGGCCCAGAGCAAGCCAGTTTGCTTGACGACGGTGACGATGATAGTGCACATCCACCAGTTGCTAGCAGTACGATAAGCCACTCCTCTCGATGTGGCCTGCCCATTGACCTGCCTCCATCTTGGGGGATATAACTGTCGGGGCTTCCGAGGCTACTGGTGCCAGCAGTAGAGGCTCTATTGGCTATCACAAGAATCAGACGGCAGAAAGAGCATCCTTTCGCTCCTCAAGGCAATCCTCCAGTGCGCTCCGCAGCGCCGCCGCGCACAGGCGCCGCCCTATGAATACTATGCGGCTCTCGCGGCGCTCCCCAGCGCCCCAGGGCGGCCCAGGCGCCACCTCATACAGCTCCTGCACCTGCACAGGCATGAACACACCAGTGAGAGCCCCGCACTGCTGCCTCACCTCCCTGGTCCTTTTTAGTGTAAGGTAGCCTCTGCGCTTGCGGGTGCACGCCAGTCACCTGACGCTCCGCAAGGCCGCACCGCTCTGCATGTCGCATGCGCTGCACCAGCAAATGCAAAGAAGCCAGCACCGTGCGTGACGAGCAGTGCAGCACGCGGCAGCGGCTGCACCGCTGTGCAGAGCGCCTCATTTGGACAGGCCGCTCGTGAGCCGGCCTCGTCTGGGCTGCAGGCCGGCACACAGCAAGGGCCACGCCAGGGTCCCCTACGCCCCGCTGCCGCCCGGGCCGCGCGCCGCCTGCAGGACGTGCCGCTCCGGGCGGCCGGCGAGCGCCAGGACGCCCTTGGCGCGCAGCACATCCGGCGCGCCCGGCCCGCACTCCCACAGCAGCGCGTCCAGCCACGCGCGCAGCCTGCCCGCGCGGCATGCCGCCCGCGCATCAGCTGTGGCCCGCGCGACGGCACGGCCAGCAGGCGCGCCCGGCCCGCACGCACTGCCTGCCTGGCGGCCAATTGGCCCGCGGTCCGGCCGCTGCGCACGCCGCACCCGCACTCTTTGCCACCCGAGCTGATCAGAACACACCGCCTCTACCAGGCCCTGTGCAGGCCCTAAGTGCAAAGCCCCGGCTCACTCAGGCGTGGCCAGGCCTCCCAGCATGGATCGCAGTCCTGCACGGCTCTGCACCAGCGCGGGCAGTTGTGGGCACCGGGGCGCGCTTGGAGAGGCAGATGCCACCGCTGACCCGCACGCTGACCGTCGCAAAGCCGCTGTCGTGCCGGTGGCGCCCGGCGCGGCCGTTGGCCGTGCCGCTGCTGCCGGCCGCCGCGCTGCTGTGCGCGCCACCGGCCTCCTCAAGCCCATGGCTGCTGCCGGTGCAACCGCCGCTGCCCTCAGTGCCGGACCCATGCGCATCCCGCCCGCTGCCCGAGGCTGACGCTTCCGCGCCGGCTGGCGGCGCGCTCGCAGCATCCTGCCTGTCCGCGCCGCCCGCCTGCTCGTGGCAGCGCTCGCCGTGCACTCCGCTCGCGGGCGCCCGGCCCGGCGGGGAGGCTCGCTCAGCTCCCTCAGCGGCCGGGCCGGCGGCGGACGCCGCCGCGGCGGCCTCGGAAGCGCGCGCCGCCCCGAAAGCGCCGCAGCCGAGCACGCGCGCCAGGTCCAGCCGGCAGCGCTGCGTGCGCACCAGCGCGGCGGCCGCGTTGATGCCGCGGATCGCCGCCTCCAGCTCCAGCAGCGTCGCCTCGCCGACCAGGTCCACCTGCGCACGGGCAAGCCTGCATACCCTAAACCCCGCCATACCCCTGTGGGTAAACAAATGGTCGCCGTCGCCAGCGCCGCGAGCGCGGTCCCTCTGACCGGGTCCGCCTGTGGTGTGCGTGTTGGCATACTGGCTGGGCAGAGCAGCTCAAACCGCCACACGCCTTGTTCAGCGGGGCCTCGTCTGCGGCCTCCGCATGGGGCGCCAGAGCACTTTCCTGCACTGCTCTCTCCCTTGAATGCACGGCTTCTTGCACACGTGGTACTCTCACAGGGTGGCTCAAACCCAAAAACGCGCCCACCTTGTTCAGCAGGACCACGTCAGCGTAGGCCAGCTGGCGCGCGGCCTCGTTGACTGCGCCCGGCTCGCGCGCCGCGGCCAGCTGGCGACCCAGGTTGCGCGCGTCGGCGACGACGACCACGCCGTCCAGGACCACGCCCGCCTCCAGCTCCGCGTCGGTCCACAGCGCGCCTACCACGGGCCCCGGGTCCGCCAGGCCTGGCGCGCGCGCGGACCTCAGCAAACTTCAATGCTGCGCTGTCCGGGTCAGCGCACACATGCAGGCTCTGCCGCTAGTGGGCCCGACACGCCAGCACCGGGCCTGAGCCCACCAGGCACCCTCACTTCGAGATCAAAGTGCACATGACTTCCTGTGTGTGATGGACATGTGTGGGAGCCTGGGCTGCAATACAACGCCATGCAGCACGCACCGTTCCATCTGCGCCCCTCCAGACCAAGCTGGCCAGATGCTTCCCGAACGGGCTGCACATGCTGCGACAGCATTCGCCCTCCCGAGCCTGGGTGGGAAGATCCGCCGACAAGGCGACGGGGGAAGTCTGTGGCCTTCATGACGGGGGGCACCTGTGGTCTCCACGAGGATGTAGTCAAAGCGCGCACGGCGCTGCATGAGCGCCTCCAGCGCCTGCACAAAGTCGTCCTTCACGCTGCAGCACAGGCAGCCGTTGGCCAGCTCCACCCACTCCTCCAGCGCCAGCGCGCCGCCTGCCTGCGGCGCGCGCGCGTCACGGCCCCGCCTCCGCCCAGCACGACCGTGCGAGCCTGGCCGTATATCAAGACCTGCGCGACACACAGCGTCCCCGTTGCCTGGGCGCCAGGCGTGCGCGTACAGCCTCACAAGCGCGCCGCTGCCCTCGCCTGCTGCCCAGCCCAGCGCGTCTGTGCAGGCCTGAGCAGCAGGACGCCTGCTTCTCTCGTTGAGCGCAGGTCTGCGTCTGCTGCTGGACACGGGACGGAGTGTGCAGACGCGCGGACCCAGCGGAGGAGAGCAGGAGGCACTGGAGGCCCCCTCCTGCTGCAGAACAGGCGCGCGGCTACCGGTGGGGTTGCGTCTCTAAGGACCTAGTGAGCGACGGGCGCAAGCGAGCAGCCACCTCAGGCTGCAGCATGGCGCGCTCGATGCCCGCGGACGCGCCAAACTCGTTGACGATGACGGCCACGCGGAAGCCATGCTTGGCTGTCAGCACATAGTTGACCAGTGTGGTCTTCCCTGCAGGGCCACGCGGCCGGGGTCTCGAGCGCATCTAGTAAAACTGCAAAAAAAGTATACGCTTCTACAAGGCGCACAGGCTGGCACACCTGCACCAAGGAAGCCAGTAATAAGCGTGACTGGGACCGGCTTCGTCTGGTGCACGTCTGCGGGGCCGCGGGCGGCGCTGTCATGCTGACCTGCGCCCCGCACGAGCACTGTTATTACTCACACGCCCTGATGGACAGGCGTGTGCAGCACTGCCTGCGCTGGAAGCGCATGCAAAGCAAGTCACGTTCTGCAAAGTCGTGCATTGGAACATAGCAGCGCACCTGGCTGTGCTGCCTGCAGTGATAGGGGGCTGTCCAGAGGCACCGCGAGGGGAGCATCATCTTCATCGTCAGACATGCTTGGTGTGGGCACACTCACATGTAGCCCTTCTTCTTACGATGTTTAGCCTGCTGCAGCAAAGCTGAACACTACACGACTATTTTTCGAGCCTCGGTGGGCCTCGATGACGGAGGTGATTACCTTTGAAAACACACTTCTTCGCAGCCTGGTCTGCAGAGCTGGATTACTAATCTCAGACTCCGAGTCACTCAGATTATCTATCCATTATGGGTAAGTTACCCACCGTACACGGTGGGCCTACATAGGCCCACCGTAGAGGCGGGCAGGCCACATCGCGTCGCTAGCTGTTGCCCAAACAGTGCTTGTGTTGCAAATACTGTCACGTTGACAGACGCATTTCAACATAAACAGAAAGTTGTGCGCTGCAGTGCACATGTGTTGTTGGGACTGAAGCTGACAGACTGTCCTGGCTCGAGGAGGGAGCAGACAAGCTCGTGGAAGCCTTCTTAAGCTCCTGCACTTCCCTTTATCTTTCCCTGACGGCAATATCGGGCACGCTTCCCCACGGCTGCTTATGACATATGCGCATGCGCGCAGCGAGGTGTCTCCGTCACTGTCCAGCTGAGCGAACGCATGTTGTGCAGAGCTAATACGTGTCGCACCTCCCCTCAGGCGCAATGGAGTAGGGCGCACGCACAGCCGCATGCTGCGGCAACGTGCCCGCCGCCGCGCGCCAGCGCTGTGGCTGCTGTGCCTGCTGTGGCTCGCCGCCTGCGCCGCCGGCCTGCCTGAGCGCCTGCTCGGCCATGGCGAGGCAGAGGTGCCGGCCCTGGCGCAGCAGCCCAGCGCGCCGCGCCTGGCGCCGGAGCAGCTGCCGCTGCGCACGCGCGGGCGCTTCATCACGGACGCGGCCGGCATGCGCGTCAAGCTGGCCTGCGTGAACTGGGCCGCGCACATGGAGGCGCTGCTGCCGGAGGGCCTGTCGCGCCGGCCGCTGGCGGACATCGCCGCGCAGATCGCCGACCTGGGCTTCAACTGCGTGCGGCTGACGTACGCGGTGGAGACCGTGCAGCGCCGCGGGCAGCCCGCGGCGGCAGCCGCGCGAGCGCGGCTCAGCCCTGGCGCGCTGGCCGGCCTGGCCGAGCACAACGCCTGGGTGCTCAACGCGAGCGTGTGGGACGTGTGGGGCGCGGCGGTGCGCGCGCTGGGCACGCAGCGGCTGCTGGTGGTCGCGGACAACCACGTGAGCGACGCGGGCTGGTGCTGCGCGCTCGGCGACGGCCAGCGCTGGTTCAACGAGGCGCGCTTTCCGGTGCAGCCGTGGCTGGACGCGTTGCGGTGCGCCCCCGCGCGCCGGCCCGCCCGGGCACGGCGCGGTTGGGCACACAGTCACCCTCTCTGCCCGTACAACCCGCACAGGCTGAACGCGGCCGGTGTGGGGTTGCTAGCTTCCACAAGCGCACACCGCTTCCCAACATTTCCACCATCGGTTTGCTTTGTGTCAGCGCCGAGCAGGGCGTCTGCTGCTCCATCTGCAGCACCAACAGCTGTTTAGGGTGTATAGGTATCGCACATCACACCTTACACATTGGACTTTCACAAGTCCAGTAGGAGACCTTACATTGATACACTGCCTGCAATATGAAAGCAGCCAACTCAGTGTGAAGGTAGGCCTTCACCCACACACTGGGCAATGAACGCACCCCAGTGCTGCGTTGTCCTAACTGCCTCTATGGTTGTCGACTGGGGACGTCAAGCGCTTGCGTGGAATAATCAAGCACCGTGGGTTGTGCACTAGTATAGTTAACATGGCCGAAGTACCAAAGCCGCGGCACATTGGTGCTTGGTTGTTCCGCCGAAGCCGTTGACGTCCTAAATCATGACATGCATCGCGGCTGTGTGGGCAATGCACGCATTAGGGCGCGTTCGTCGTGCAGCGTGTGGCTGAGTGTTCACTCGCACACTGAGTTGACTGCTTTCATCGCATTACGTGATGACACGTAACAATGGTCACAGCAATGGTCTGGCCCAGTGCTGCAGGCATTGTTCAGGAGCAGCGCATGCTGCCATGATGCTGACAAGCATGGCGGCGGCGGGCGGGCACAGGGTGGTGGCGAGCGACGCGGCAGCGCAGGCCCAGGCTGTGCCGGAGTGGCGCTACCTCATCGGCTTTGGGTTGCGCAACGAGGTGGGCGCCGCCTCGACGGGCTGCCCGAGCACCTGTGGCATGCCGTGCAAGAGGGGGTACCTGACTTGGGAGAGCCTGGCGTCCTACGACATGATGCCGTCTGGGAAGTTTAGATTGGAATGCCAGAGTGGTTTCGGGACCACACACGCGGCATGCCCTCATGTAGGAGCTGGTCAAGTAGTCGCGTCTTCCTGCGCATGGCCGCAGTTGCAGCTGCCTCCCGCGCCCCTTGCATGAGCCGGCGTGCGCTTTGGTGCTCGAGCGCTGGGCGGCGCGCTGCCTGCCGGCCGATGTGGCCCTGCGAGCGTCGCATGTGCGAGCACACAGGCTCCGCTCAGCCCGGGCGCGCGCAGGTGCTGACCCTGGAGTTCTGGCGCGCCATCCCCGACTGGTACCAGTACATGGGCGCGGCGGCGGCCGCGGTGGCCGGCGCCAATGCGGACGCGCTGATCATCGCAGGCGGCAGCGACTCGGAGAGCCTGCTGTCCTACATCGCCGCGCAGCCGCTGCTGTCGCCCGGCGCGCCCGGCCATGAGTGCGCCCGCGCTTGACCGCCGCCCCCCGCAGCGCCGCAGCTGAGCCGCGCGCGCGGGCCGCGAGTGCGTGATAGTACCTGAACCCTAACCCTAGCCGTACACCAAAATGCAGCACGGTCGCCGGCGCCGCAGGCGGCTGGTGTACGGCGCGCACTTCTACAACGGCTTCTACGTGCAGCCGCTGTGGCGGCTGCTGGGCGAGGATGTGACGTGCACGATCATGACGGGCTTCCTGGACTCGCGCATCGCGGTCATCCTGGACGAGGCGCTGCCCAACGCGGCGCCCGTCTGGCTGTCCGAGGTGGGCCCCGCCCCTGCCTGGCGCCCGTTCTGCGGTCCCTGTGGGTCTGCTGATGAGCCGAGTTTCTGGGAGACGCGACGCCCGCCTGGGCGCCGCCAGATCGGTCCTGGCCGCCAGTGTCTGCAGTGCAGGGGAAGCTTGGTGTGACTCTGCGTCGTATTTTTATTGCGGGCTCCCTGCTGGCCACGCAGTGCTGCTCCCCGTGCGCATGTAGGGTATGCCGCTGATCTCACCGGTCTGGCACGGGGCCAGAGGCATTGCGCGAGCCCCCACCTCACAAGGTGCGCGCGTGCGGGGGGAGGGTTGGCCAAAGTGCGCTGTGTCACCGCTGCGATGCCGCAAACGGCGCGGCGTGCAGCGCGCGCTGGGAGCAACAACTTAACAACTGCGCTGGGGCAGGTGGGCCTGGCGGTGGACCAATACGACCCCGCGGACGGCGGCGCCGACGACACGCGCTGGTGGCGCTGCATGCGCGCATGGATGGCGCGCCACGACATCGACTGGGGCTTCTGGGCGCTGCAGGTGGCCCTGCTGCCGCACCCACTGGAGCCTGTCGGAGTTGGGGAGCCAGGGATGCATGTCCAGGCGCTGGGGCGTTCTGCAAGGTGCTGGCTTGATGCATGGCCCCGGAGTGCACATGTGAAATGGGGCTGCAGGGGCGCTTGGTTGTCCTGGCAGTTGAGCCAGGGTGTGGGCAGGAGGGCTGCTGATCAGCAGCGCATGCATGGTCACTGGAGCCTGGGGAGATATTCTGGCAGGGCTGTCGAGCAGGGCTGCCTGCACAGCCAGCATGTGGCCAGAAAGCATGCCCTACCTGACAGGTGAGGTGCGTTCTCCGGGCCGCCGCGCGCAGGGCAGCTACTACGTGCGGGAGGGCGTGCCCGACTACAACGAGACCTGGGGGCTGCTCACGTCCGACTGGACGGGCCTGCGCAGCCCCGCGCTGGTGGCCGAGCTGCGCGCGCTGCAGCCGCGCACGCTCGGGCGCTGGGACGGCCTGTCGCGCGCGCTGGAGTAGGGCCTGGCTCAGCATTTACCCCCTCTTGCTGGCAGGCGCTCATGTGCGGGGTCGCAGGGCGCAGCCGCGTAGCGTGCATTGACAACCAAGCGCACGCGGTCGTTGAACATGCCGCAGGGCTGGCGTGCGCTGTCCTGGCGGCGTCATGCGAACGCGCAGTTGTGCAGTATCAGAAACCGCCCGTTAGAACGGGCTGCTCAGGCGCCCAACCTGTAGAACAGGATTGTTGTTGGGTTGGGTTTCATTGGGTCTTTGGAGCCAGGGGAGTGCTGGCCGCAATATGTTTTGTCGCGCTTGCATAGATTTATGGGTCCTTTCTCATCCCTTTTTGTTGTCATAGGTGGTCGCATGGTTCTGATGCTTGTATGATGAATCCCCTGCATACGCTGTTGCGTGCTATCTTCACTTGCTCAGCGCCCTATCATACTGCGGCGCCCTACCATACTTTCACACACAAAAGCGCTATGTCTGAGTGAGCGGGCCACATAACATGCTGCATGCTGCTCTGCTCTGCTCGTTTGGCGCCCACATCACTCATGCCGTGCCCTAACTGACCTACAGGGCCCAAGGGCGGCACAGTGGCAACCCCTGAAACAGCATGTTTGGACAGGTACATAATTGTACACAACAGTGCTCGCACATGTGGCCACATCCGCTGGAACCGTAGCTCGCGTCTCTTGGCACGTGCCAGACACTGTGATATGAACCACAATGGCACTTGCCCTCTCGTAGGTCTCTGTTCTTCAGACACTAGGAGGCCAGCCCCAGCGAGGGCTGCCAGTGGCTAACCCAACCGCTGTGGCCCAGATCCTACCTGGGCGCACCCCTCAACAATAGAATGTATCCAAAAACCGTCCAAGCACGCAGGCTGATGGGTCAGCATGCCCGAGTCACAGTGCAGGGGCCTGCACCGCGCCAACAGCGCCCCCAAAAGAGACACCCCGGCCCCACTCAGGGCCCACTGATGAAGCGGGGTGCGACCCAGGTTCACCGGCGGCACCAGCAACTCGAGAGCCAGAGGGGGGGGAAAGGCAGGCTGCCGCGCGGCGCGCGGCGCAGTCATGGCCCAGGCCGCGGCCGCCGCCGCGCTCACTCGATGTAGGGCTGCGCGCGCAGGCGCCGCAGGTCCGCCAGCAGCAGCTTGAGGAAGAAGTCGGTCTCCTCCGGCGTGGCGACCCACAGGATGGACGCGCAGTCGCGCGTGGCCATGTCGTTGCCGCTCTTCGTGAACCTGCGCGCGCCGCGCGCGGGGCTCGCCGCGGGGGGAGACTTTGCTTGCGTCGACATGCGCGCGCCTGGGTGCGCCCAAACACGCAGGTTCGTGCTGTACGGCGCGCCTGGCGCACGCCGCTGGCACGGCAGGCACCGCGGAACCCGCGGGGGGCGGGGGGCGGGGCGCGCGCCTGTCGCCGACGTGCAGCACGCCGGACGGCTGCAGGCCCAGGTGCTTCATGAGCGCCTCCAGGCCGAAGGACTTGTTGCCGACGTCCACAAACACGTCATTGCCGCCTGCGCTCGCGGCCGGCCGCCAGTAAAGGCAGGCGCGTGGGGGCCCACGCCGCCGCGTTCGGAACGCGTCAGGCTGCGGCGGCGCAGGTGCAGCCTTGGGCTCACGCTCTGGGAAACAGCTCCGCCCGACCGACAAACTCGGCCCTCGGCCTGGGTGCATGCCCTTAGAGCCTGCCGTGCCCCGGACCTCGCCCGCCTTCGCATCCAACCAGGCGCTCGCAGCGGAGCCACAGGAATGCCCTGCTTGCCAGGGCGCCCGTGAGCGGGGCCCCACCGGCGCTGCTCGTCAGCAGACCCCCTTTGCTGACACCCACGAGTGTCGGACGCTGGCGCGCATGCTGGGCCTGCGCGGGGGCGCGCCGTTGAAGGCGCAGAAGGGCACGCGCGTCTCGTTCATCTGCTGCTGCACCGTGATCGCCAGCTCCTCCAGCACCTCGTACACGGTGGGCACCTGCGGCAATGGCAGCCGGCGCCGGTCAGCCGGGCTGGGCCATCCGGTGCAGACGACGCCCACGATGAACAGGTTGCCGCCCGAGTTTCACGAGGAGCTGCTGTGCTTTGCATGCGCTCACACATTAAAGATCCGACGCTATGTCGACACGCGATCGACATGCGGCTGTGATGGCCCATGCAGCGGCGGCCATGGGGGCCGGCCGCGGCGGGCCGGCAGGGGCGGGGCGCGCCTGCGGGACGACGCCGACCGCGCGCTCCTTCCGCACGACCTGCCGCCGCGCGCCGCGCCCCGCTCAGCGCCGCGCTGCCTCGCCCGCGGAGCAGCGGCCTGGCGAGCCAACCGGGCATGTGCGGGGGTCCTGCAGCACACACGAGCGAAGACGAACAGCCGTGGGCCCGCACGCGCACGCGCAGGGCGCGCGCCTGTTGCCAGCAGCAGCGCTGTCGAGCGCTTCCGCAACATGGCCGAAGCAAGGCAGATGCACCAAGGTCACCGTAGTTGTTTCGTCCTAGGGCTGTGCTGGGGCAGGCGGGCCTGCTCAGGCGCGCTCCGGCGCGCGGCAGCCCCAGCGGCAGCCCCACCGGACGCCCCCGCGCGCAGAAAAGGAGAGGCTCCCAGGGCGGGCGGGGCGTGTCAGGGGCGCGGGTCGGGCGGGGGGCGCGCCTGCACGGGCAGACGCAGGCGCGCGGCTGTCTCGAGCAGGATAGCTTCGGCCTGCGCGAGCATCGCGGCGATGTCGGGGCCGGACCAGGCGGCCATGACGGGCGTCTTCCACTCGGCGTCCGGCACGAAGCGCAGCGCGCGGCCGGGGCCCGCCACGCGCAGCAGGTAGCTGCACTGGCCGCCCATGATGTGAAACCTGGCGCGCCGCGCAGGGTCCGGGCATCACTCACACCACACGCGGCAGGCCAGGCCCGCACGGGCAGTGCTTGCGCCCTCGGTGCTGGGGTCCTGGGCTCAGGGGGCACTGGCATGGTTGAGGGCATGGCAGGGCACCGGCCGCCCATGCCACGGATGTGGCGGGCCTCCGCGCATCACCCCGGCTGCTCAGCCGCCGCAGGCATCTCTGCACGTCCTGCTTCCACCGCGTAGCAGCCCAGCAGCAGGCCAGCAGGCAGGCAGGTGTGGCGTGCTGCGCCCTGCAGCAGCAGGCCGCCCGCTCCCGATACAGCGCCGCCTGCACAGCCGCCGACTGCAACAGTCCTCGGGCACGGCGCCTGCCCTGCTGGCGCAGCGGTCCGGACCCTGCCGCCCGCCCTGGCCAACCGCGCCTGTCAGTGACCCCGGCAAGGAAGCGCAGCTCCCGGAAGGCGGCCAGCAGGCCCTGCACGCAACCCCAACCCTCGCCCTAGCCGGCCGCACCTGTCAGTGACCTCGACCGGCAGGCGGAGCGCCCGAAAGGCGGCCAGCAGGCCCTGTACGCGCTGCTCGAAGCGCTCCGCCTGGCCCGGGTAGCCGGCCGCGGTCACAATCGCGACGTGCACGCTGCTCCGCAGCAGCGCCACGATGTGCGCGATCACCTCGTTGTCGTGCTGGGGGCGCACGCGCGCACGCGCGCCTCAGCCCGAGCCCCCCCTATTTCCAGCAAGCGGGCTGCTGACCATGGCGCTGCATGCATGTCAGTCCGGGGGCGCACACGCATGCTGACACGTTTGCCTGTCCCTGAGCGTTCAGCCATAGGCCTGCAAGTATGTGAGCACAGCCGGGCGCTTGGCAGCCGGGGGTATATCACCACCCTCCGCACCACCTTGCGCCTGGCTCCATCAGTGCTCTCGCAGTGGACCTGCCCAGGACAGAATAGGTTCGGGTTTGGGCTCCAGGCGCGCTCATGCAACGGCGCCTCTGGCAACCCGCAGGGGCCCACGGGATCCCGGGCGGCGCACTTCGATGTGGCACCCATCGGCGTACAGCGTGCCGTCCGCATCAAAGGTGATCAGCCGGAGCCCCTGCGCCGAAGCGTGCACCTGCGGCCCAACCGCAGGGGTCTGCCAAGACCTGCCCGGCGGCCGCCCGTGGCATGCGCTGCCCTCGTATACAAGTCTGGTGATTTGCGCCTTGTGTCCACACGGCACATAGAGTGTGCCACACCCAAGCAAAGTCTGCCCCCCATGCATGTCTCGCAGGCATGCAGCACAGGAGATTTACTGATCAGACCATGTTGGGGGCACCAGCGGCTCAGCGCAAACATGGCAGGCAAGGCCACCACACCCACACCGGCACCCTCGGCATGCATGCAGCGAGTCAGGGGGCGGGGGCCCCGCCTGCGCGATGTTGAGCACGTGGCGCAGCTCCGCAAAGTTGGGCGGCACGTAGCGCCGCCGCGACAGCGCGAAGAACTCGTCGTACTCGCGGAACGCGTCCGTCAGCGCCAGCGGCGTGAAGAAGGAGCCGACGTCGGGCACCATGCGCTTGAGGCGGCTGCGCCGCGGGTCCTGCGCGCCGGGCGCCCCGCCGTCGCGCCCTCCGCGCAAGCAAGGCGGCCGGGAGCCCCAGCGCACTGGGACCCCACATGCACGAACAGCGGGCGCAGGCCGCAGGGGTCGAGCGCCGGCGGCGGCCCCGCGCCCGGCAGCCCCGCCACAAGCACGCGGTCAGCGCACGCCGCTGCGCTGCCCGCGCGCCGGCGGCGCCAGGCTCGCGACCCGCGCGCGCCTGGCGGTGCTCGACGATCCACCGGTCCATCTTCTGGAAGATCTCTTGGCACGTGTGCGTGGAGCGCATCTGCCGCAGGGCCACCGGCCTTGGATGCAGGGCATCCCCTGGGATGGTGAGCCCCAGGAATGGTGAGCCGACCTCCAGTCCGGCTGCAGGAGGCCAGCCGCTCAGCGGGCTTCTGGTATCAACGTGATGCGTGCCGGGAGGCGCAGCGTTTGGAGCACTGGTGGCGGGGCTGCAACAGCGCAGCACTGAGCGCATGAGCTGCTGCACCTGGAGCAGGAATTCGATCAGCGCGTCCTGCTCCTTCAGGTGCCCTTTCCGCCGCAGCACGGCTGCGTCTGAGGCGCTGCGCGCTCGCGCGCCAAACACGCCGCTCTCCGGCTCTGGCGTGCTGAGCAGCTCCTGCGCGGCGCGGACGGCTTGGCCCTGTGCCGTAAGCTGTGGCACCAGCTTGTGGCAGCACAGCGTCACTGAGCGGCGGTCCATAGCAGACTCTGTCATGCGCAGCGGCCTCACGACAGCCCTCCAAGCCAAGGAAAACAAGCATAGGGAGTGTATTACTGCAGGACAACTACCAGGCTTCCTCGACCGCCACACGGACACGCAGGTGGTCTAGAGCCGCTGAGCTGCCCCTTACATGCACTCGGTCTTGCGACTGCACCAACAGCACACCTGCCAGTACTCAGGTACGCGTCCGCCGCTGCCTGTGCCGCTGGCCGGGCCGGCGTCGCTGACAGACCGCAGGACCTCTGGCAGAGCCTCGCCAGTCCACGCAGCCTGCTGCGCACCGCCGACGATGCCGCCGTCCCCTGGCACGCTATTCGCGGCCTGCTCTCTGTCCGTCGCTGCAGCAGGACCAGGTGTTCCAATAGTCGCTGCAGCAGGGCCGGGTGCGCTGCCGGCTCGCGCCGCCACAGGCTGCTGAGCAGCAGTGCTGGCCACCTCTGCGCGCATGCGCCGCGCGCTGTGCCGGCCCGCCAGGGAGCGAAGCGCCGGCTTGGGAGCGCTGTGCGGGCCGGCGCGCCCTGAGCAGCTGCAGGGGCATGGCTGCTGAAGCATTGAAGAACTGGCACCGCTCGCTGCCAACGCAACAGCTTGTGACAGCGCCAACGCCTCCTCCTGCAAAGCTGGACCTGCTCCAGCTGCAAAACAACCAGGCGCCTCTTGCCAGTTGGTTCAGTCTTTGCAGCGCATCAGCATTGGCAGCCGCAGGCGGGCGCTCTGTTTGCAAGTCTTCAAGCTGTGTCTGTGAAGGTATGGAGTGACTGGCAATGGTGTACAAAAAGCGTGCGCAGCGCCCGAGCGCATGTGCAAGCGAATAGAGCGTCCAGACCATCATTCAACCACTTTAGGAGCACTGCAAAATCTCATGAGCATGCATGAGCATGCAGGAGGCTCCATGCACGACCTCGAGAGTGGCCTGCGCTTCCGACCCCTTCATGTCTCCATTCGGATATCCCCGTACTATGCTACCCCTGTGGACCATACAGTCTTTGCTCTGGCAAAAGACGAACCCACCTGGTTCAGGCTCATGTGCGTTGACTCATGAGCTCACATCGCAACCCTGCAAAAGCAAGCCAGGCCGCACCAACCCAAGCCAGCACGCCCGCGCACAGCTCCGCGCGGTCCCCACGCAGTCTCACAGCACCGTAAAAAAAGAGGAGTCGAGCGACCGCAGGTGCCCCCGTGTGTCCCAACAGCCCCTCTATCCAGTGCATGGAAGCCCAGGACGCATATGCTTTGGGCGACGCATGCAAACACAGTGCGTGACGAGTCTCCGCGCCACACCGCGGTCACACCTGCTGCAAACAGACGGTGAGCATAATCGCACGCTGCACATTTCTCCCCTCGCCCTCTCCCCGCGTTGCGAGGAGCACGATGCGGCGCCGAGGGAGGTGCAGGCGCGGCATCAGTCACTGTCACGACACACATGCGCAGCGATGCAGGACTTTGCTGAGCATGTCCGAGACAGCATGCAGGACCAGAGGCTGCGCCACGAGCTTGCAGAACCATTGACTCATCCCGCCCGCCCCAAGCCGCACCACAGGTGGCAGCAACCTGCACACCCGCCCCCAGCCCGCAGCAGCTCTGACCCCACCCACACCCAGGCGCCCATCATCGCACACGAGCGACGGGCTCATCGCGCGGCGCAGCCCCTCGCGCAGCCCGTGCGCGGATCTAAGTACGCCGCGTCACGGCGCCTCGCAGGATGTCCGGCGCGGACAGCACTAGAGCGTGGCCGGCTTGCCGCCCGAGGCAGCCATGTCGGCGTACATGGCGTCGATGGCCGCCTGGTAGCGCTTGCGCAGCGGATCGCGCCGGAACTTGAACGTCGGCGTCAGCCAGCCGTTCTCGGGCGCCCACAGCTCCGGCTCGAGGTGCACGCGCTGTGGCAGCTCAAAGCTCTGCGCGGCCCCACAGCGCCAGCTTCGGCGGGCCGGCAAAGGCTAACAAATGTTTTACCAATGAGGTGCCACCCCAGGGCACGAGGAGTGCGGATCAGCGCAGGCTGTCGCAACCCCCGGCGCGTTGCCGGCTGCCTGCCTCAGACTGCGCGCCAGGCGTGCCAATGCACAGGCCGTGCATGGAGTCATTCCAGGCGCTTTACGGGCGTGCGTCTCGGACAGGTCCAGGCGGCCGCGACCCAGCGAAACAGCGCATGTGCAACATGTGTGTGCCACTAGCATGCGTCATGCATCGACATCATGCAGCGCCATGCGCATGCGCGGTGCCAGCGTAGCACTGGGGTACCGCGCGCCTTCAAGCCGGCCTGCCGCCCGGCGGTGCGCATCGCGTCAAGCACGGCCGCACGCGCGGCGGGCGTCGCACAGAGCTCCACCAGGTCGGCGGCGCCGGCGCCGGCGCCCGCCGCCTCGCGCACCGCGGCCTCGCTCGGCACGGCGACCGCGACGAGCGCGGACGCGCCGGGCTCGCCGTGCACAAAGACCTGCTGCACCGCGCCCGCCTTGCGCAGCGCGCCCTCAATCATCTCCGGCGCGATGTACTCGCCTGCGCACATCAGAGCCTGCGGTCGCCCTGCCAGCCTTTCGGGACGCGCGACGTGGCCTGACACCAAGAGTCCTGTGACTGCGAGGAGAGGACGTGATCAGAGAGCTTAGCTTGCCGAGACCCCCAACTGCTTGCCGGCCGCAGCCCGCTGAGCGCCGCGCCGTCACGGCCAGCCCGGGCGCACAAACGCGGCGGCGCGCCGCCGGGCGGGGCGGCGGCCGCGGGCGCACCCTGCGCCAGCTTGAACAGCGCCTTCTTGCGGTCGATGATGCGCAGCGCGCCCTCCGGCGTCCACTCGCCGATGTCGCCCGTGTGGAACCAGCCGTCCTCGTCCAGCACCTGCGCGGCGCGGCCGCCGCTGGACGCCCCGGCCGCGCGCGGCCGCGCGGCCGCGCTGCGCGGTGCGCAACGCCAGCCGAGCGCGCGCCCTGGCACGGGCGTCGCTGCGCGGTGCGCTTGGAATGGTGCGCGCAGAGCGGCCGCCCCGGCGGGGACACAACTTGCGGCAGATTAGCCCTCAGTGCGGGGAAGACCGATTGAATGCTTCCAAGGTCTTACTCGGCACCCTCGTCGCATGTTCCGGACAACAGCGGAACCCTTCGCAGCGACTCCTAAAACTTCAGCCCGCATTTACTCCCAGGCTGGGGAGCCACGGCGGGCGCGCCTCGCGCGTCGCGGCCTCGTCGCGGTAGTAGCCCTGAAAGACGACCGGGCCGCGGATGAGCAGCTCGCCGCGCGGCGGCACCGCCAGCGCGTCGTAGCCCATCTCCGGCACCGACTCCAGCCGCGCCTCTAGCAGCGGCAGCGGGCTGCCCACCGTCTGCGTGTACGCCTGCGCGCCGCGCCGCCGCATTTGCCGGCGGCCCCGGCTCAGCGCTCGCGCTTGGCGACCGCTCTGGCTGCGGCCGCGCCTCGGCGGCGCCGGCGGCCCGCCCGCCATCCGCATGCACGCTCGCCACCAGCGGGTCGCCATGCAGCCTGACGGCGGCGCACGCGGGCGCAGCAGGCCAAGCCGTGCCAGAGCGTGCACTTGCCACAGCTGGCTGCTGAGGCTCGCCACAGCAGGTGCTGTGTGCAACAGTGCTGCGCACCGGCGCTGGCAGCGCGACGAAGGAGCTGCCGCAGGTCTCGGACAGGCCGTAGCCCTGCACGACGGGCGCGCACATGGCCACCTGCGCGCGCGCACTGCGCGTCTGGTGGGGGCCTGCCAGCGCGGGCTGCGAGCATGGGGCAGCCAGCCCGCGCGGCCGCACGCAGGGACAGGCAAACAGTCCACGCCGCAGCGAGCCCTGCGCGAAGCCGACTCGCGCAGCAGCCGCGAGCAGCAGTCGCTTGCCTGGCAGGGCCGAGCGCGGCGCTGCGCCGCGCGCCATGCAAGGTGGTGCAGCCGGCAGCGCGGGGCGCGCGCGCTGGGGCAGCACGCAGGGGCGCGCGCCTTCAGGAATTCCTCCACATGGCGCGCGAGGGGCGCGCCGCCGCTGATCATCAGCCGCGTGCGGCCGCCCAGCTTGTCCTTGACCTTGTAGAAGACCACCTTATCCGCCAGCGGACATGCCTGCCGCACGTGTGCGCACACCCGTCTGCCATGCCAACCCAGCAGCTGAGCGCCTTCATGCGCGCATGCATGCACGCGGACCACCAAGGACATCAGCGCCAGACGACCCCTGGCACGGGGCCCGCGCGCGAGGCGTGGGGGCGGCGCGCACGGTGTCCCACAGCGCGCCGCGCAGCAGCGCGCGCTGTTTGAAGAAGAAGGCCAGGCGGAAGAGCACGCGCGCGATCACGGTGCGCTCCGCCAGCTTCTCCTGCACTCCGGCGTACACCTTGTCGAACACGCGCGGCACGCCGATGAACAGCGTCGGCCGCAGCGCCTGCGCGCGCGCGCGGCCGCGCACGTCGTGAGCCGCACCGGCCCAGAGCTCTGCTGGCAGCGGTCTCGTCCGCGCTGGCACGCTGCGCGGCGTCTGCCGCTAGCGTCCACGGCAGGCTTGTAGCATGCGTAGGCTGCTTGGCATACGAATCGCTGTGGCACCACAGTCCTTCAGCAGCGGACACCATGCTGACGCATGCGCACACCAGCCAAGCACGGCGGTCACCCCAGAAGGGCGTGCACTGCTTGTCCCACCCCGCCGCCATCATCGTGCCGCGGGGGGACCGGGAGCACACCTGAATGTCATCGATGAGCCCGGTGATGGACCCCCGCCAGTACCCGATACGCGCCCCCTTCGCCATGAACAGCTCCTCCAGCGCCCTGCAACACGTCTCTCGAGTCTGAGGGCCGCTTAATTGCATGCTGCTGCACGCAGGCACCCACCAGTCCTGCTGTTTTACACAACAGAAACTAGCCTGAGACGTCGCTGAGTCTGTCGGCCAATGTCTGCATGCCGCCGCGCACAGACACCCACCGGTGCCCGCTGGTCCACACGAGTGGAACTAGCCTCGTCCGCCTCTCAAGCCCTCACAGCGTGCTGAGCGCTCGCCTCGGCGCACTGTCAGCCCTGGCCGGAGCTGCAAAGCGGCCAGGCTTATGCAGAGAAAGTCATGCCCAGGCACTGGGTGGCGGATGTGGGTGACTCTCGTGCGAGCGCGCACCGGTCAAAGATGTGCGCGAGCGGCAGGTAGGAGATCATCACGTCGTTCGGCGTGAAGCGCTGTGGACACTCCGGACTCTCGATCTGCTCGCCCATCTTGTCCATGCCCACCAGCTGCCCCGCCACGACGGCCATCAGGTTCCCGTGCGTCAGCATCACGCCCTGCCGCGCGCGCCCGTCAGCCTCCAAGCGGAGCCAGGCGCGGGGGCACGCACAGCCCTTGGATGCGCTGCTTTTGGCGGCGGCCGGCTTGCCCGTGAGTGTCTGAACGTTGATCACTCACGCCTGGGGCCTCAGGATGCCCGGCAGCAGCCTCCAAGCTGGCTATGCCAGTCAGCGCACCCGGCTGATCGCCCCGGTCAGCCGCGCCAACACCCTGAGCAGGCGCGCGCTCCACAGCCCGCTGCGTCAGCGCACGTGTGCCGCGTCCTCGCCTTGCCGCAGACCAGAGCACACTTTATCTTCAGAGCATCCGTGTCTTGTACACTGAACGCCTCGCCGCGCACCAGAACACACCTACCCCTAACCCTACCCTACCCACGTGCACTGGAACTAGGCGCGCCTTGGGCTTGCCGGTGGTCCCGCTCGTGTACATGATGGTGCAAAGGTCCTTCGCGGTCGCGGGCAGGGCCGGGGACGGCGCCGCGCGCCCCGCCTCCACCAGCTGCTGCCATGCGCATACGGTCACGCCCAGCGTCGCCACCGCCTGCGCGCCGCGCCGCGCAATACTCGGCGCGCCCTGCCGAGACCCGAGCCTGGGCACAGCTCGCCAATCCTCCTTCCGCGCACCTCGCGCAAGCTGCGCATGATGCAGACCCCGCATGTTGTCAGGTGTGAGCGAATTGGAAAGGAGGTCTGCTGGCACGCAGGCACACGCAGGTCGACACGGCCGCCGACCCAGAACTGCAGGCCTGCAGGCTCCTGTTGCTGGGCAGGCTGCTTTCGCAGCGCCTGGCAGCTGGGACACAGTGTGAGCAGCAAACGCTGGCAGGGTCGGGCGGCGACGCAGGGGCGCGCACAGAGGCCGCCTCCGCGTCGCCAGGGCCCCAGACGACGACCGTGCGCACGCGCCCGCGCAGCTCCCCCAGCGGCTTGACCAGCGCCGGCAGCTTCTCGGTGGACACGAAGATCACGGAGACCTGGCGCGCGCCGGGGCGTCAGCGGGCGTGCCGCAGGCACGGGTTTGAGGACAGCAAGCACCTCATGCCGAAGCAGGCGCCACGGACCGAATTCTGTGCAGTGGATTGACAGCTTATGGCATGACCCAGCACAACCAACACCTGGGTCACGAGGATGATGCCGGAGAGACGTCACAACTGCGAGCGCGTTGGAAGGAGGCGCTCGTTTGCCAGCCTCACCAGTGTCATAGAGCGCGAGACGATCAGCACAAATGGCAACGCGTCTATCTCCACTGCGGCAACAGAGGCGGTGCCGCTGCCTCGGCCGCGGCAAGGGGCGGGGGCGCACATCCGAGTGGTTGAGCGCGTGCAGCACGGCCGCCTCCCCCAGCGTGTCGTACAGCGGCACGCAGCACGCGTTCTGCCGGTTGCACGCCTGCCCATAGAGAGCAGGTGTCAGGGCCATGCATGAGCGTCGCGCACTGAAGCGGGCAGCCGCACGCCGGGCAGGGCGCTTGAGATGGTTGCAGCGCGCTTCAGCGCTGTGGTGTGCGCCAGGTGCCGCCGTGCGGGCAGCCCCCGCCCTGCTGCACACAGACTGGGCCGCAGCAGCAGGGCGTTGCTGAAGAGGCCGTGCGCAAGGCGCCGCGCGCGCCTGCATGGCGACCATCCACTCGCGGCAGTTGGCGCCGTACACGCCTACGCGCGCGCCCGGCTTGTCCAGGCCCGAGCCCGCCGCCAGGCCGCACGCGACAGCCTCCACCAGCTCGCCCACCTGCGCTCACACGGCCCTGTGGCCGGCGCTCTGCAGCACACGTCTGGCGGCACCTGCCCAACAAGCCACTAGAAAGCAGCGCTCGCGAGGCTGAGCAGGTCGCGCTGCCGTCTGGGTGCCGGAGCACCCCTTGCTGTGCAGACGGCCCCGCCGCGCACGCCCTGCTTGGCAAGGCGGTGCAGGCGGTGCGCCTGCGGCGGCGCGCCTGCTTATAGGTCAGCCACTCGTACGGCTGCGGGCTGCCGGCGACCACCGGCCGGTGCCCGAGGCAAGGGTTGCCGGGGTACGCGCGCACACTGCCGCGCAGACCGACCAGCGTATGAGCACAGTGCTCGACAGCGCAGCGCGCTGGCAGGCAGAGGCTGCGCAGCAGGCATAGCCTGGGGCCAAGCGCACACGACGCTGTCGGCCTGGATCACAACTTGCAGCGCGCTGGAGCGGCTCGCGCGCTGGGATTGGCGGCACCTTTTGAAGAACATCTCGCAGAGGTTGGCAGGGTTGCCCTCTGGCACGGGCCAGCCGGCCCGGGCGGCAACATGGATCACTACCGAGCCGCGCGAAGGCCGCTTGCCCTCTGCGTGCTGGGGCCCATCTGCGCGGCGGGGTCAGCATCCGGTCAGGCGCAGAGGGAGGATGCGCTCGCGGCGGGCCGGACGGCGGGACGACAGCAGGGGCGCTCAGGACAAGGTTGGACGCTGGGCGCGGCCGCTGCGAGGCTGCGCCGAGGCAGCTGAAGCGACGAGCGCACCGGTCTCCCAGTAGAAGGGGCTTGTGAAGCGCCAGTCTGCGGAGTGGACGCCGTTCATTGTCCTGCGCGCACATAAGCGTCCGCAGAGCGTCAGCAACGAGTCAGGTAACACAAGCGTAAGCACACAGCAAGGCAGCCTGTGAAATGCAGGTGCTCGGCGTCGGCGCGCACGCGCAAACTCGGACGGGATCCGATGCCGCCAGCCTACCTTGGACGCTTTGGCAAGGGTGCAACGGGCTACATAGGATCAGTCGCCCTGGCAAAGCGCGCGCCTGGCTGCAGGGCTGAGCAAGCGCTCAGACTCCACGCCGAAGCGGTCCAGCGCGCGCACGCGCCTTCCGCGCGTGGCCAGAAGCGCGCGGCTGAGCTCGGACAGCCAAGCTCTGAACGGGGCGGGTGGCTGCTGATTTGCGGGGTGTTACGAGAGGCTGTCGTTTCCAGACATAAGCAGTTGGCCTGCATCTTTTGCATCCTGGTTTTAACCTATGGGGGCAGCAGGGTGCAACAAAAGGTGGCCGGCAGCGCAGCTCAGTTTCCTCGCGGCTAGCAAGCCACCTCTTGACGCAGGGCCACCAGAGGTGTCACGAGCGAGGGCGAGTGAAGCTGCTGCGAACACCAGCCCGGTTGCACAGGGGCAGTCATGGGCCAGGTTGTCCTGAGCAGCAGGTCCTGCGCCTTCGCGCGACCGCCCGCGCCCGCGCCCGTGCGCCTGCTCACCGTCGCAAAGTGGAAGGTCGTCAAGAAGAAGACCAAGTTCAGGCCGCGCAAGGCGCGCTCCTGTGCTGTGGCCCGTCTGCGCCTGAACGCCTTGGGAGTGCAGGCGGCCTGCGCCTGCGCTGCGGCACTGAACTGGCGTGCGGTGCCAACAGGTCAGCGAGAGCGCGAGGAAGCACGTGGGATGCACGACGCACCCGGTGCTGCCGCCGCCGCCGCCACAGTACACTATCATAAAGGTGCGAGGACACGTTGGCTGCGTCATTCGCCTGTTGCCGTAGTGTGCATTGCTCTACTGAAATGTTTGCGCTTCTCGTGCAGGAGGCATGATGCATGGAGCGGCGCGCATGGCTGGTTCCAGGGGTGAGTTGAAGCAGTGGGGGTTCTGGGTCGCAGTGTGGTTCTGTTCAGAGGTATGAGTGTGGCAGGGCACAGCTAAAGTAGCGCAGGGTGCTGCTGAGCCGTCCCAGGGCAGCAGGCTTGCTGTGGGGTGGCCTACTGTCAAATTGACTCAGCAGACGACCTGACAGCATACTGTGTGCTGCTCAGCTACTTCTGTTGCTCACCTAAAAGTAAAGCTCATGTCCATGCTCCTGGTGGGCCGTGCGCACAGGCCTGACCAGTCTGGCAGTTGCGGTGGAAAGTAGGGTAGTGAGCAGATAGGTGCACAGCCCGAGCTGTCCCACAGATCGCCTTTCTGTCTTACACGGTGCCACTCATCCATATATCCGACACAGGCAGCAAGCCGCGCCTCAGCCGCTTGCGCGCTGCGCTGCAGCACACAGGATGCAGTTCGCACTGCCCGGCTGCCCTGCCTTGCAGCCCGGGTGCAGCCACCGCTGTACGCCCTGCCCGGTGTACAGGCGGGCGCAGTGTGGGCGAGTGCGCGCGGCGTCCAGCCAGGCAAGATGTCCACGCCTCCTTTTGCGCACAAGCTCTCTCTTGCAAGCGCAGCATCCGTCACGTGCTGTTATGGCAAAGGCACAGGTCTGTGCACAGAGTGGCTCGCAAGCCCTCCTCCTGTACACTGTGTGATACAGACGTATTTGCAGAGAATTGGAGTAATGTTGCGCGGAAGGCGTGCTTGGCGGCACGCACCGCTCCTGTCTGTTTGACGCTGAGCTAGGGCAGAACCAGAGTTGCTCCAGCTGGTACGCTGAGACCTCAGAGGCAGCACGTGCGGCAGGTGTCCTGCACACGCTGGCGCGCTGGCTGTGCTGGATGGGCCCCCCACTCCACAGCTGCAAGCCCACACACCCTCAGCGGCGGGGCTGCCAGCTTGCGCCCGCCTCACCGCGCTGCGTTGTGCTGCGCAGAGCGCAAACCAGCAGGACGGCGTACCAGAGGGCGCGGTAGAGCGGGCGGCGCAGCTGTCGGACAACCCCACCGGCGAGCCGCGGCGCGCGCCCGAGAAGGGCGACGCCGGGCGATACCCCGAGCGCAACCAGCTGTCCGGCGGCTGGGCCGGCGGCGAGACCGGGCTGCGCAAGTGGGTGGAGGCGCGCGCCTGCCCGCGCAGCACCGCGCGCTGCCAAGCAGCTCTTCGAGGCACCCGAGTCCGGGCCAGTGCTCGCAGCTGTGTATGCATCTGAAGCACAGGTGGTTTGAGGCCCCGCCATCACAGCCCCAGTGCCAAACAGGCGCCTGGGCGGCTTGCCGACAGGCGTGCTGTCGAGCATCCACGTTTGACGCCAAGTGCATGTCTTGGCTGGGACGGCACAGACTCTGGCTTGGTCAGCGCATCACTGCGCCACCTAGCCTTCGGGACTGCAATACGCAGGAGGCTGCAGAGCAGAGCGCGAAAGAGGGCGGCGCGGCTGTGCCCATCAAGGCCTCGGCCAGTGGCGAGCGCGGGCCCGTGGTCGTGCGCAAGGAGGGCGATCAGATCTATGTCGGCTACGACAAGGAGTGCGCGCCCCGCTCCCTTCCGCAGCTTCTGAGTTATCTCCATGCTTGCCTTGATTGCAGGCACACATGTGCCGCTGCTGACGTACCCTGCCCAGCAACTGATCGTTTTGTTGGGCGTCGCGCTAGAGCGTGCCGAGCCAGCGCGCCTGCGACGGCAGGCTGCTATTGACTGCTGGCTGGGCACGGGCGCCCTGCCAGTGAGCTGGCTGCTGACGCTGTCGCGCGCCGCTGCGGCAGGGATGTGCAGTCGCGGCGGGGGGGCGCGCCTGGGCGCTACATACAGGATGACATCAACAAATACCCGGCAAAGGAGAGCATTGGGGCGCTCTGTGCGCCCCGCTCGGCCGTGCCGCGCCCGTGTCGTGACATGCTGCATGCGAATGCATGCGTGCCTCTGCGCTGTGGGCGCGCCCGCACCATAGGCGCCTCACGCGCGGCAGCCGCGCACGCGGCATGCGATGTGGGGTCTGATGGCCGGCGCGCGCGCGCGGCAGCGGGCATCACGGGCGGGTTTGCGGGCGGCGAGCGCGGCCTGCAGCAGCTGGTGGAGACCGGCAAGATAAACTTTGCGAAGCCCGGCCAGCGTGCGGGCCCCCGCCGCCGCAGATAGGTCGGGCTGGGCTGATGCGACGATGCGTGCGGCACCGCCCATGCCGGCAGCGATCACATGACGTAGCTCGCGCTCTGCCTGCCTGGGCGCAGCCGCGCTGCGACCTGCCGCCGCGTGCGGTCTGTGCTCTCCGCCCCTTTGCATGGCACGAGGCACTGCTCGCGGCGTGAGTTGCGCAGCTCTGTGTGGGGCAAGTTCTTTGGCCTTAGCTGCGGCCTTAGCACCACTGGCAGTCCAGCCTCACCACGCAGACTGCTCCTGCTCATCCGCTGTGTGCAAATGCGGCGGCGGGCCGCGCAGGGAGTCGGGGCGAGTTCAGCCCGCTGCTGCTGGCGGGCGGCGTGGCGGCCGCCGCGGTCGTCGGCGGCCTGCTGCTGGACGACGGCGTGCAGCTGAGCGAGCAAGTGCGGTTCATGGCGTGCCCCTGCGGGCCTGCACGGCCCTGCGTAGGGCAGGCGGTCAGCTTCAGGGCTTTCAGGGCGTTTTCAGGACAGGCATTCGCGTCCTGCGGTGCAGCGGCGGGCCACCTGCAGCAGCACAGAGGAGTCGCGCGGGTGGGGCGACAGAGGGAGCGGCCACGCGCTGCCCAGGCGCGGCCGCTGAGGCGCGGCCGCGGCCGCCGGCGCAGGTGGTGGGCCAGGGCGGGCTGCCGGGCGTGGACCTGCGCTCCGCGCCGCTGGACGCCCGGACCAAGCTGGCGCTGCAGGCCGCGGTCGCGCTCATGGCGGCCGGCGGCGGCGTGTTCGGTGCGCCCCGCGCGCGCGCCCCGCCCCGCGCCTGCCCGTCGTGTGGTGGCGCTCCTGCTTGACCTGCGTTGGCCTGGGTTGCAGGTGCTTGGTGACTGGGGTGCACCGTGCGGGACATGTTTTCAAGGTAATGCTTGGGCTGACCTGGGCGCGCCGCGCCTGCAGCGGTGCGCGGCCTGGTGCGGCGGGTGCGCGAGGGCACGGGCGCGCTGGCAGGCAAGGCGCTGGACGCCGGCAAGGCGGTCATTTTTTGGGTCGCCCTCTTTGCCGCGGTCAAGTTTGTGCTGGAGGCCTCGTAGGCGCGCTGCAGCCAGCTGGGCGCGCGCTGCGCAGCGGCGCGTGGCGGGCTGCCTGGTTGCAGCGCCTGGCGTGGCCTGTGCAGGCGAGGGGGTGTGCAGTATGCAGCGGACTGATTGAAGTGCAAACTTAACTGGAGAGCAGAGTGCACTGTGTCATGCGAGGGGCGTGGTGAGAGCTAGTGTGAGCCAACGGTGCGCCAATCAGCGTGGCCTTGGCTCCCCTGCGTCTAAGTAGCCATAGACAATGAGCGCTTGCCGCTAGATGCTCGCACCTGCGGGCATAACGTTCTGCTTGCCTGTGAGCTGGGAATTGAAAGCGCTTGAAAGTGGGCTGGTTAACTGAGAGCCAAAATTAGGCACTGCACATACACGATGCCATGTGTACGCACAGCGCATAGTCAGCATCACACTAACGCTAATGCTGCAAAGTCGCGAAGTCAAACGAGGTAGTAAGCAGCCTGAAGCTGGGTAAGCAGACCGCGCGGCCGCCCCAGCGCGGCACGCGCCCTCACAAACAGGCACCGCTGCTTCATAAGGTCCTAGCAACTTGCGATGCTGGTGTCAACACAGGCGCGTGTGGCCAGCCCCCTACGCCAACCTCTGCAATCACGGCGTCATCTGTGCAGCCCGGGCCGTCAACTTCGCCCTCAGCCATGCGCGGTACCCCAGGTTCTTGCGCTGAGGTATTTGACAGCCGCATCTGCCCTCCAAGGGCCACCCGTAAAAGCCTGAAGGACCGCCAGGAACGCGCCACGGCGCTGCACATGGACACGGGCTGACACAAAGCAACATGGCGGCATGCCGTGTCGTGGCTGGCGTTTTGCCGGACGCGCATCCGTGCGGTGGCGGGTGCGAGCTCACAGGCCAGCTGCCGACAACCAGAGCACATGGGGCGCTGGCAGCGCAAGCAGCCAAAGCTGTATCAACAGTATGCATGGCTCAAAGCTCATCAGGTGAACAACTAGGCAACCCCACACACACCCACCGCGTCGCGGTGTCTGTGTGTGGCCACTTCATGCTCGTGGCAAGTCGCATGGCGGCACCATGCCATACCCGAAGGCAAGCATGCGCAGCAACCCAGCCCGTGCGCGATGCAAGGGCAGGCTCTTGCATCGGCTTCAAAGAACCGCCTCTGTCCCATGCCGCAAACACAAGGCTCGGCGTGCTGGTGCATGCCCCCGCATGTCGTTCCAGGGCCCCCGCACCGCAGTACCCCTGGACTCCTGGCACGCGCTCGCGCGGGCTGCGCAGTCCCGGACCCTTGCGCATCTATGTGCCCCCTCCTGCGCGCTCCGGGGCGTCCTGGAGTACCTCCCAGGGGCGGCAGCATGCGGTGGAGCCTTGCCGGCCTGAGCACACCCGGGCGCCGGGAGGCCTGGGGCGAGAGCGTACGCGGCCCTACTCCTCATCTTCGTCCTCCTCCTCCTCCTCCTCCGCGCCCTCCTCATCCGCATCGCGTTTCCGCTTCGGGCGCGAGGGCCCTGCGCAGCGCGCGCCGCGCAGCTTGAGAGTGGAGCCCGGTGACAGGTCGCTGCCGGTGGTCGCCTGGGTATCTGGGGCTGCTGCTGATGGGCGCACTGTTCGTCAGGCGCAATGTCAGCCAGGGGGGCGTGCTTGGCCATGCGGCGCATCTCAGTTGGCCCATGCTTGGCGTGCGAGACAGGAAAGGCGCCCGCTGCAGCGCAGGCTGCAGCGCCGGAGCGCCGGTCGGGGCGCGCGCCGGCGGGTGTGTCGCCGGCACCGTCCTCCTCGCCCTCGTCAAAGTCCTCGCTCTCGGGCTGGTCCTCGCCCTTGTACTCGTCCGGGTCGTCGTCGTCGTCGATGGGCGGGCCCTGCCCCGCCAGGTACGCCGTGCCCGGCTCGGCCTCGGCCTCCTCCTGCGCCGCCCGCGGGCGCCGCGCTGAGGCGCTGGCCAAGATGCTCGTTGACGCGGCACGCCAGAGCTCCCGCCTGCGGACGGCAGGGCCTCTCCAGAGCGCCAGGGCTCCTGCAGACAGGGCGCGGCTGCATGATACTGCTTGCGTAACCTGGCGCACCCTGGCGTACCCTGGCGCGCCTGCACGTGCATGGGCTCCCCAGGGCGACCCCCAACAACTGGCCCGCCGCAATACGGCGGCGCAGGGGCGGCCCCACCTCGCCGTCGTCGTCGTCCGCGTCGTCCTCCTCGTCATACTCGTCCTCATCGGCCGGGTCCGCCTCCTCGGGCAGGTCCTCCTCCTCCTCCTCCTCGCCGCCGCCGTCGCCCCCGCCCTCGTCGCCCCCCTCCTCATACTCCTGCGCGCGACTCGCCCACCGCCGCCAATCAGCAAAGAAGTGCATTTCATCTTTTGACTCAGGTATGGAACTCGTGTATGGTCCACGACTGGAAAACCAACGACTCTCAAGACGAAAGGCCATAGCGTGAGACACATGCCGTGAAAGCAAGTGAATCAGCAGCAAACCCTAGGCATGGCCCGGGTGTGAGGGCTGATCGGCTGCATAGTGCCACCACCCATGCAATGCCTCTCAAGGCTCCAGTGTGCAAACGCATGGGACTGCCCGCAGCATAGAACAGGGGGTGGCACCTCAGCGTCATCGTCCTCGCCTTCGTCCTCCGGGTCAGCCTGTGATCAGCAAGCCAGGGCATGCATCAGGCAGGCTCTCCTCCTCATCCAGCTATGACACTCTCTCATCACTTTCAGGAGGACCTATAAGAAAGCAGCGGCCTGGCTGATGCGCCACACTCGCTGCCGAGTGGCAAGCCCTCAGCACGCCTGCACGCAGGGCATGCGGCAGAGTTCCCCGCCACACCTTGTATTGCTCGCCGGCCTCATCCTCGCCAGCCTCATCCTCGCCGGCATCCTCCTCCTCTGCATCCTGGATGCACAGACGCGGAGGCACTCCCGTCAGCCGGTACGCAACCAGGCGCGGCAGCCCGGCCAGGCACTCTGCACCAGCACAGTGCCAGGGCCGGGGCGCTCACGTCGTCATCCTCGCCGTCAGCATCGACAGGCGCAGCAGCCTGCCGAAGGACCAGGAGGGCAGGCAGCCCGCCCCACGCGAGCGACCGGCCTGCATGCAGTGGCGCGCGCGCGTCGGAGCATGGCATCCCGTGGGAGCGTGGCCGGCTACCAGCAGGTTGTCGGGGTTGGGATCATAAGCAGGAGTTCTCCAGGGGAGCATGATGCCCCGCCGGGCACGTAGTGTGCGCACCGCAGCCGAACAGGCGCTGATCGGCATGCGCGGCAAGCATTGTGAGCATCATGCCGCGCAACCTGGCCGCGATTGCTCCGGCTCGCTCAACTGCACGCTGCGCTGTCAACTACAGGCGCCTGTGTCCTCTATTCTCGCAAGAGTAGCCGTTGGCAACCAGCTGAGGCTCAGCTCTGCCAGCAATCACTCAGGTGTCAGCCTGCATTGCCGACAGAGCGCGCTGCTGTACTCAAGACCTCTCGCACCAGTCCGACGAGCCCGCGTAAGCCCGTGGAGAGGCTAAATCGCAGAAATTGCAGCGTCCCCGCAATCTCAAGTTCGGCCGTGCGTACGGCTCACCTCCCAGCGAGTGCGGAGCCTTTCGCGGTGTGGAGTCGGTGCATGGACGCTCTCCTAGGCTTCGAAGGCTTCAAAACAGGAAGGAGCTCATGACCTCAGGGTTCTGCACGAGCCTCAGCGAGCGCAGAACGGGAGGGCTGCTCGAGCAAGAGCAGGCGCGCAATTGCCTGAGCACGGTGTTATCTTATCGTGCACCCGATTCACCTCCAAACTGAGCAGGCGCATCCATCAGGTTTCTGTGGCGTTGTGGTGAGCGGGGCCGCCGCCGCCCAGCATCGCGCGCATCTGGAGGTCGCCTCACGCGGTTGCCCGCTTTAGCAGCATTGCGACAGGCTGCTGGCCGGCCAGCGGCCTATGCAGGCGTATGGAGGACGCCGATGACCGCCGCAAGCGGCTGAAGGCGATGCGCGCCGAGGCGAGCGCAGGCAGCGTCGCGGTGGAGGCAGCGCCAGGCGCTGGTAAGCCCTTCCACATTCACACCGAGCGCCTTGCCCGCTGGCTTGCCAGTGCCATGCATCGAGCGCCGGGAGTGCTTGCTGCACTGCAGGAGCAGGCGCGCCGAGGCTGCTGAACCCGCTGGCTGACGCTGGCGGGCCAGACAGAGCTGGCGCAGCCCCCGACCGGCCGGGCTTTGCATTTTACAGGTGTCGTGCGGCCTGCTCGACGCCCTGCTCTCGCTACCCCTGATACCGTGCAGAGCCTGTGCAGACCGCCCCAAGCCACTGACCGCACTCTGTGTGCGGCTCGTGCAGCGACCCGCTCGCGGCGTTCAGGCCGGGGCCGGCGCCGGGCTCGGGCAAGAGGGCATCCAGCGGCGCAGGCGGGCGCTGGGGACCAGCCAGCGTGGCAGCGCCGCCGCCGCGCCCGACGCAGGCCGCTGCCGACGGCCAGGGCTGGGGTCCAGTGGGGGCGCCGCCGCACGGGCGCGGGGCCCCCTGGGGAGGACCGCGCGGCCCCGGTCCGCCGGGGTGGGGGCCGCCCCCCACGGGGCCACCGCCGGGCTTTGCGCCGCTGCCGTGGGCGCAGCCGCCCGCGCAGCAACCGCCCTGGCAGCCAAAGGGCGGGCGGGGGGGCGCGCGCTTAGGCGGGGGCCGCCTCCCGCCCGGGGTGCCTTTCGTGCCTCCCGGTGTGTGGGGGCCCGCGCCGCCGCCGACCGCGCCGCCGCCGGCAGGTCCGCCGCCGCATGTCGGCGGGCGCGGGCTTGGCCCCGGTGCGCACGGCGGGCGCGGCGGCGGCAGCGGCGGCGCGCGGAGAGGCGGCAGGGGCGGGCGCGGCGGGCGCGGCGGCGGGCGCGGCGGCAGCAGGTGCCGGCCCCCGCGCAGAGCTCTGCAGGCTCGCGGCGCGCAAGGAGTGTGCCCGTGGCTGGCGCCTGGCCTGCATGCCTAGGCGCACAGCAGCGCCGCCTGCACGCCCGCATGAACAGGGCCCCGCGTCCCGGCCACGCGGACGGGCGGGCTGCAGCATTGGCACACGCCGGGCGGCCTGTGCGACCCTGCCGCGCCGGTCTGAGCCGTGCGCCTGGCGGCGGCAGGGGCGGCCGGGAGTCGGAGGACATCGACTTCTCGGCCTATGCCAAGCCCTCCATGCTGGCGGACCCGTGGCAGGGCCTGGCGGCCGCGGCGGCCGCCGCGGCGCCCGCGCCGCACGCGCCCGCGCCCGCGCCGGGTGGCCCCGCGCCGCCGCCGGGCGCCAGCCTGGCCAGCGTGCTCGCGGACGCGCTGGAGGTGCGCGCGCATCTGCGCATTGGTACAGGCGTAGGGTAGGGTATGTGATAGGGTGGGTAGGGCATGCACGTGCAGAAGGCGATGGTGTGACGCGATTGCCCCCGAGTGGAGCGCGGGGCGCGCTCTGCTGGCGCGCTGGACGCTCTTAAGCGCGGTCAGCTGTTGACACTAGTAGGCTCCCAGACAGCGTGGGCCGCCGCGCGCTGCGGCATCCGGCCCGCAGCGCGCATGTGCGCCTGCGAAGTCGAGGCGGTGCAATGTCGTGGCACACAGGCCGTCTACGGGCTGTGCTGCGCGCATCAAGCCGGCCTGGGGCGGACAGGAGGCGGAGGCGGGCGGCGGCTCGGGCGGCGGCCGTGCTGACGACGAGGGCGCACAGGACAGGCCGTGGCATTAGCGGCGCCTGCTGGCCTCGCGCGCGCAGCTCCAACTGGGCTCGCGCGCGCGGCTCCAACTGGGCTCGCGCGCGCGGCTCGGACGCACGCCCAACATGGGCAGCGGCGCATGCTCTGTCTGTGCGATGCAGAGGCGCGTGCGTGTAATCAGAGTCAGTGTGGCTCTCTGGCGGTTGCTGGTTCGCTTATGGCATCTGCCAACACGCTCTGCAGCATAACAGCATCTCACCCTGCTGCGGCTGCCAAGCTAGAGGAGTGTGCTTGAGTCACGCCATCTGGCAGCTATATAGCTGCGGGCTGTGAGCAAGGAGCAGCCGTCCAATGAAAAGGATGCTGCAGTAGTTGCGGTGAGCGCAAAGAGCGGCAACGCGCCAGCCTCCCAGCCTGCTGCCGCCCAGTGCAGCAAGACACGCAGCAGGGACGCATGCACACCGTGACACGAACCAAGCAACCTCCTGCACGGCGACACCTCCAAAAATCCTGCAGCACCATGGGCGACGCTCGCAGCGGCAAACAGCCATGCGCCCACGAAGCTGGCGAGCATGCCGCTGCAGTCTGTGAGGCCGCCGCTCCGCCGCCATGCACCGCCGCGTCCGACTTTGCACAGGCGCCGCGCTGATGCCCTGACCAGAGCGGCCGCCTCCAGCCGCGCAGCTCCGCCTGCGCCAGGACGTTGCGCACAGCAGCCCCGAGCGCCGCCGCGTGCGCCCGCGTGGCCGGCGGGACCCGCTAGCGCGCGCAGCAGCGGCCGGGGCGCGGGCGGCTACGCGGCCGCCAGCTGCTCCACGAACGCGTCCACGTCGCTCTTGAGCGCGCTGAGGCGCGCCTCGGTCGTCACGCGCACGCCGCCGGCTGTGCGCAGCGCGACCAGCACCTTGGCGTCGAACGCGGTCGAATACGCGTTGGGGTTGCAGAAGACCTCCAGGTGCTCCAGCTCGCGCTGCGCGTCGCCGCCTGCCGGGCGCGGCCGCGCCGCGTCAGCGCCGGATTGCCGGCGCCTTTTCGACCTGCCAGCTGCGGGTGAGCGCTCAAGACAAAGAGGGGCCCCCGCCTCCATGCAGACACGGCCGGGCGCCTCGCGAGCGCTGCGTGCTCGAGCCGGGCGCCGCTGACACGTGCCTGCAGCCCCCGAGCCGGCGGGCCGGGCGCGCGCGTGGTCGCACCCGGGAGCTTGTACTCCATGGCCGGCCAGCGCCGCGGCCGCTCGGCGGCCTGCTTGGCCGCGAACGTCTGCAGCAGCGCGACCAGCGCGCCGCTCAGCTCGCGCGCGGCGCTGTCCTGCAGCGGGAACGCGACCGTCGTGTCGCCGACGTGGATCTCCAGCTGCCGCGCGCCTGCGGCCGGCGCGCCAATCAGGCGGCGCTCGCGCCCCACGGCGCGCCCGGGCGGCCCGGGGGACGGGCGCGCACCGGCCTGCGCGGCGCACCGACGCCGCCGGCCGCCAGCGCTTCGCAGCGCAGCCGCGCGCTGCGTGCGCGGCCCCGGCGCCGGCGCGCAGCACGGGAGCGCGCCGCGCCGGGCGAGGCGCGCGGCCATCGCTGCTTGGCGAGCCGGGACGCTAGGCGGGCATGCTGCGCCGAGCAGCGCGGCCCGCCCGGCTGCCGTGCACCACAATAAAACGCTACCCCCGCCCCCTGTGTGTGCACGCCTGTGCCCCTTCAGCTGCGCGGTCTGACTCACTCCCGCAGTGTATTGGCTCGAGTCCCGGATAAGACCCGCAGCTGCGGACTGGGTGCATGCCCTATCATGCGAGCGCTGTCCCAGCAGCCAGGACAGCACCTGTTCTGGTGTCCGGAGCAATGACGCAATGTGATGACATCACGCCCGGCAGCAACTGTGCCAATGCTGGCGAGCTGCCACAACATCACGCCGCCACCCACGGCCGCACCAGGGCCGGGGTGCGCGCCCGGCCAGGTTACTGCACTTGCATGACCAGCTTTGTCATGCCCGAGCTTGGAAAAATTGATCTGAGGCCCGCGGAGTGAAAAAATTACTCCCAGCCAGGATATCTTGATTAGTCCAGACGGAGTTTACGCCAGGCCGGGTGCAGGCGTCCGGTTTGCTGCGATCCACACCACGGTGCCAGCACAGAGAACGCGGCAGCCTAGAAGTGAAGGCCGTGAGACCGGCGAGCCAGCCCGGGTGTGACCGCATGCTGCGGGGTCCCTGCGGGCGCGCGAGTGGCAGCTAGTTCCGGCCAGAGGCCTTGGCCAGCGAGCGAGCAGGCCGCCCCCGGCGCCTGGGCGCGGGCCCGGGCGATGGGAGCGTCTTTGAGCTGCTTGGCGGCCAGTGAGCCGGAGACGCTCGGCGACCGCTTGGACAGCGCGAAGGACCAACCGTTCCAGCCACGGCAGAGCAAGGTGCATGCCCGGAGCCCGGGGCCTGTGGGCTGCCTCTGCCGCCGCGGGGCCGGCGGGCATGGTCAGCAAGTCTGACGACTCGGCCCGGTGGGAGAGCGAAGCTCGGGTGTGGCTGTGGCCTGGCTGCTGCGCGGGCAGCTGACGCACCGGTGCCCCGCCGACCCGGGAGCCGGGCCACAGGCTGCGGCATTTTGCTTGTGTATGTGACATACAAGGACGGTGTGCGCGGGAGCGCTGGCGGGCGAAGGGCCTCGGGTGCATGCTAGTCTCTGCGTCGTGCGGGTACACCTAACCGACGGCTGCAAGCCGGATGGCCCGGTTGCACCGCCGGGCGGGCCCGCGATGGGCCCACCAGGCCCAGATAAAAGCCTGAGCTGGGCCCGCAGGAGCCAGGCACGCCCGCGATCCATGCGAGGGCGGCCGGCGCTGACTTGCTGCGCATTCGTGGTATGCGCAGGGCGGGCGGCCAGCGCCGCGGCCCGCGCCGCGGAGGGAACCCCCGACCGCGAACCGAGGGGGCCCGGCGTCGGTGAAGCCGACGCCCTATGATGCCGGCGATGCGACGCCGGTGAACGCGCGCTGCGGCGCGGCACCGGTGTGCTGCGAGACGCACGTCATCAGCCCGGGCGGCAGCCAGCGCGGCGGCGGCGCGGCCGCGGCGGCGGCCGCGGTGCCCTGCATGCTCATGCAGGCGTCCGCCGCGGCGCCCAGCGTGGTGGCGAGCGCGTTTGCGGCGGGGCTGCCGTCACGGCTGCACAAGGCGTCCACTTCGCCGGGCATCTTCGCGGGGCTGGACCTGCGGCAAGAGCTGCCAGTCGGTGCGCGCCACGCGGCCAGCTTCCGGCCAGCACCGTGCCCCGCGGCCACTCCGCGCGACTGGCCTGCGGCACCGGGCCTGGCAGGCGTGCAGAGCACGTGCGCAGATGCCTATGACTCACCGCGCGACTCGCGCGAGGCGCGACTCGCGCGGGGCGCGGCCGGCCCCCGCCCCATGCGGGGCGCTGCGGCCCGGGAGAGCGCCCGGGCGCTACAGCTCTCCGCGCCGGCGCTGACGCGCAGCCGTGCGGCGCCGCGCGCAGAGCCGATGCTGCAGCTGCTGTGCACGGTGCTACAAGCGGAGGTGGCCGTGCTGACGCTGGCGGACGGCAACCGGCTGGTGATGCGCAAGGGCGCCGTGGAGGTGTGCGAACCGGGCGAGCCGGCGGAGCGCGCGGGCGTGTGGGCCTGGGCGCCCCTGCCAGTCGAGCAGGAGCTGGTCGTCGTGGAGGACACGCGCCTGGACGAGCGGTGCGGCGCCCGGCGGCCCGCCCCGGGCTGCTGGCCACGCGCGCTTGCGCGACCGGGCATGCTGAGCGCATGCCGAGGCCTTGCGCGGGGTGACTGCGGCGTGGGCCTCGTTGTGGGCACGTGACCGGCGCCGCCCCCTGCTCCTAATACTTTGCGCCTGCGGGGTGCGGCGGGCCCGCGGCGCCCGGGCGCAGCCTGGCTGTGCGAGCGCGGCGGCCGAGCGGCGGAGCTGCGCCGCGCGCAGGTTCCAGGCGCGGGGCGGCGCGCCGACGTGCGCAGACGGCGAGCTGCGCTTCTACTGCGCGACGCCGCTCCTCGGCGCCACCGGCAGGCGACTCGGCACACTGTGCGCGCCCGGCCCCGCCTGTCAGCGCGGCCAGCAGGCCGGGGCTCTCAGAAGCAGCGGCAGGGTGCATCAGCACCGCGCCTGAGCCCCGCGCCGGGCTCCGCGCCGGCCGGGCGGCGTTGCCTGAAGCAGCGGCGGGGCATGCGTGCGAGCGTTGCTGCCGCGCGCGCAGGTGCCTGGGCAACACGCGGCCGCGGCAGTTTGGGCCAGGCCCCGCGGGCGTGCTGGCCAACCTGACCGAGCTGATCGTGCACGAGGTGGAGGCGGCCGCCGGGCGCGCGCTGCAGCGGCAGCAGAGCGAGCGCCTGCTGGCCGTCATGGACCTGTACCAGGCGCCGCACCTGCTGGTGGACACTGGCGCGCATCGCTGGCGCGTGGTGCACCTCAACGCGCGCGGCGTGGAGGCCGCAGGCGCGCCCCGCGCAGGCCGCGCCTGTGCCTGCCCGCACGCTGCTGCATGGGCGCCATGCGCGCAGTAACGTGCAGGGCGACGCGCAAGAGGCTGTTTGACGCCTGCTTGACAGGCGCCCACCAGGTGGCGCGCCTGTGCATCGGGCGCACTTGCTGACACCTTGCGGGGCGGTGCAGGGCTGCCGCTGGAGACGGCGCGCGTGTGCGCGTTCTGGGACCTGTTTGAGATGGGCGCCGCGCACGGCAGCAGCCGCCGCGAGGCCTGGGCGGCGTGTGAGCCGGCGGCTGCGCGCGGCGAGCCGTTCAAGCTGCACGGCGTGGCGCGGCGCGGCGGCGGCGGCGGGGCGGCCTCGCCGCGCCGCTTCACGCTCAAGTTCCGGCCGGCGCTGCCGGAGCCGGACGGCGCGGCGCAGTGCGGGCTGGCGCTGCCGCCGCGCGGGCGGCCCTACTTCTTCGTGGAGCTGGATCTGGACTCTGCTCCAACCACGCCGCGCGGCGCCGACGCCGGGTGGCCGGGCGGCGCGCGGTGGGGCGCGCCGCGCGCCGGCGCGGACGTCGGGTTCGGCTGCGGCGGCGGCGGCGGCGACGGCCGAAGCGGCGGGCCGGACGGCGGCGCGGCGGCGCTGTGCGCCAGCCCCGCGCGCAGCGACCCCGGCTGCGCGCTCGCCTCGGCGACCAGCATGCCCTTCCCGGGCCTGGAGGTCGGCAAGCTGCTGGGCCGCGGCGCGTTCGGCTTCGTGTACTGCGGCACGTACCAGGGCGCGACCGTCGCCGTGAAGGTGCCCCGTCCGGCCGCCGTGGCAAGCCTGCAAGTGCGGTTGGCGGTGCTGCAAGTGCATGGCGCAGACGGGTCTCCCCGCGCTGCTGCTGCCGGCGCAGCGCCATGCCGCAGGTGGCAGGGCCACTCGGTGCGGGCGAGCCGGCCGGCTGAAGAGCAGGGCGCTGACGGTGCGGGGGGCGCCGCGCAGATCATCCCGGACAATCCCGACGCGCGCACGCAGGACGGGCTGCCCGTGGAGGCGCACATCACGGCCGGGCTGAGCCACTGCAACGTCGTGCGCACGATCGCGCACGCGTGGCGGCCGCTCGCGTTCGCGTGCCACGGCGGCTCCGTCTGGGACTCCGCCGGCAGCATGCCCACCAGCGGCGCGGCCGGCGAGGGCGAGACCTGGCTGCTGCTGGAGCTGTGCAACATGGGCACGCTGCAGGTGCCGCGCGCGCGCCGCGGGGGGCGGGGGGGGGGGGGGGGGGGGGGGGGGGGGGGGGGGGGGGGGGGGGGGCGCGCGCGCGCCCCCCCCCCCCCCCCCCCCCCCCCCCCCGCGCGTGCCCCGCCGCTTGGGTCGCAGAGCTGTCGTGCATGCCCTGGTGCACGCGGCCATGCATGCAGCTTGGGCGCCGCTACGTCGACCCTTTACCAGGCATCCGCGCACCTCACCAGGCCGGGCGGGGGCGCCACGCGCCGAGGTGGGCACTGCGGCATGGCACGATTGCTCTGCTGCCTGGTGGTCCCCTGGGATACGTGTGTCTGTGCCTGGCTGCGTTCTGCGAGAGTACAGGGTTCAACAGCCTCTATCCCGGCTTGCGCAGGACGCCGTCGCGAAGCACTGGTTCCGCAAGGGCCGCGAGCCTGACGGCGAGCTGGACGTTGAGGCCGTGCTGGCGGTCGCGGCCGAGATCGCGGCCGGCATGACGTACCTGCACGCGCGCGGCATCGTGCACGGCGACCTCACCGGCGCCAACATCCTGCTCACCAGCAACGCGGTGCGGCCCGCGGGCTTGGAACACTGGACGGCGATGGTCAGGGTCTGCAAGCGCTTCGGCCGCGATTCAGGAAGTGGAAAGTGAGTTGTCGGGCAGCAGGTCTTTATTTGCATTGTGGCTTGCGCCGTGCTCACGCTCCGCGGCCATCGCTGCGCCTGAGCGCGCAAGCACAGCTGCCAGGCGACTGACTGGTGCGGCGGCGCCGGCGCGCAGGCCTCCCCGCACGGCTTCACGGCCAAGGTGGCCGACTTTGGGCTGTCGCGCGAGATGAATTGTAAGTCGCGCGTGGAGACGCGGACATACGGCACCATCACGCACATGCCGCCCGAGCTGCTGTCCTCCGACGTGGTCAGCAAGGCGCGCGCCCGCCGCCCCCCGCCGGCGCCTGGCGGCGCGCGTGCACGGCCTGGCTGCGCTCGCAGCACATGCTGCAGCGAGCGGCGGCATGCCTGTCGGCTGCGCACTTCGTGCTGCGGGCGCGCCCGTGCGCGCTGCCCTGCCTGCGTGCGCGCGATGGGGCGCTGACTCGGGGGCTACGCTTGCAGGGCGCGGACGTGTGGGCATTCTCGGTGCTGCTCTTCGAGCTCATCACGGGCAAGGCCGCCTTCGCCGGGATGAACCATGCGCAGGCGCGCCACCGCCTCGGTGCTGCGTGCCCCGCCCCTTGCACATGCGGGCGGGTGCTGGGCCCGGGGTGCCGTTGGCCAGCCCTGGTTGCCTGAGCATGTGCGCCTACGGTGGGCCTGCGGCGCCCGCCGCGGACTGCGAGCCCGGCGCGCCCTGCCCGCAGCGGCTGGGCAGCCCCGGCCCCGGCCGCCTTGCAGCGCGCCAGGGCTGCATACGCTCTGTGTATACCCCGTACCCTGTGGCTCACAGCCCGCCGGCGCGCGCAGGTCATCCACCAGGTGGCCATCCTGAAGCGGCGCCTGGAGTTCCCGGACGACGCGCCGCGCTCGCTGCGTGCGCTGGCCGAGCGCTGCATGGCGATCGACCCCGGCCAGCGCTCCACGTTCGACCAGGTCAAGCGCGAGTTGGCGCAGCTGCGCGGCGCGCTGCCGGCGTTCTAGACGCCGCAGGGGCCGCATGGCGCGGCTGCGGGAGCCTGCCCGCGCGCCGCCGCGCGGCGCTGCTCCGCGGTGCTGGGGCGCTCGCACGCGGAGCAGTGGCCTGCGGCGGGGCCGGTCGGTGCTCTGCCTCTGCGAGGGCGCCGGCTCGCATGAGCATTGTCAGCGTCTGTGCACATGCACTTGCTGGGTCCGAGGCTGGAAGGGCTGTTGAGCATTCGCGGGTGGTTTCGCGGGTGGGTTTTTTGCTGGCCGTCGTCAGGTATTTTATACATCTTTCCCGCCAGTGAGGCGGCTTGCTGTGGGCCGGGCCATGCTGCCACCAAACTGTCCCTCCGAGGGTGATCCTGGCGCGTGGGCCACCCGCGCCTGATGCGGGGCGCGAGCTGCATGGCGCCCCACCCCGGCAGCCGCCATGTTGAGCGGTAGTTTCGCACTGGTATTTGATAGGGGGCGCCTCTGAAGCATCCGCGCCGAGGGCGCGCGCTGCTTGGACGGCTCCCTCCGGCTGTGCTGCCCAATGCACGCAATTTTGTGGGCCCCGGCGTGCGCCGCATGCGTGGCCGTGACCGCGAGACTTGACCCGCAACACAGAACTGCAGTCTGGCGCGCTGGGTGCGCTCCGCTGTGGGGCCCGCGGCGGCCGCCCGCGTCGGGCGCGCGACGGCAGGGGCCCCTGCACGCGGCAGCGCACCCAGCGCTCGCGATTGTCCGCGCCTGCGCGCCCGTTGCTTGGATGGCTTCCAGGCCTTGCTGCGTCTCATTGCTACTCTCCTGGCAGCGCTGCACTGCTCTATATGTACATAGGCCCCGCGCGGGGCATGGGCTCCTCGGGGGAAGTGGCGCACGGGTGGGGCGGGCGCCGCGCGCCCCTGTGGCTGAGGGCGGGGAGGGAGGGGTAGGCGGGGGCGCCCCGAGCCCACCTCCCCGCCCAGCTGCCTCGTGGTTATTGACTCAAGGTCCTGGGCGTGCGGCGGCCTGCACCGCTGCTCAGGCCGCGCGACATAGTGCGCAGCGTGCGCATGGTGTCCAGCAGGCACAGCGCGCACTCGCGCGGGCACACTTCTGTGGCCCGCTCGGCGCCGTGTGCGGGCCTGCCACGGGTCCGGGGTCCTTATGCTGCGCTTGCGCACTGGGCGCTGCCGCCCCGCACTGGGGCAGTGCGCGCCCCGCATGCCTAGAAACGCTAGTGGTCGCCCAACTGCTCCGGGGCCCCGAGCTTCGCGCTGCAGCGCGAGGCTTGCTTGCGCAGTGTCGCGCAGTGCCCTGCCGCCTGGGCACAGGCCTTGCCGTCGCTGACTCTATTTTTGGGTCCTAACAAGACGGAGCGCGCCCGCCGGGGCCGCCCACAAGCGCGGAAGCGGCGCGCGGACAAAGGAATGTCGCCAGGCCAAAGGAGCCCACAAAGAAACAACGTATTCAGTGGCGGAGCTGGAGCCTTTGCAGGGTTTCTGGGGGCGCAAGCGCGTCGGGCGCTCAGGCGCGAGTTGTCAGAGTTGAGGTTCTGCGTAGGTTTGGGATGCAGGGAAATCTGTTTTCAGAGCTTTTCCAGGTCAGCTGGGACCAGAGGCGATTGGCATAGCTAGCTCCAGGATCTGGGTGATTCTTTTTCAGGGCGGGCTGTCGAGCACCTATGCAGGGCGGCTGCTATCCGGAGCTGCCATGTACACAGGCTGTGTCTTTCTTGGCCCCGGGGCCTACGCTAGCAGAGACGGCGGCCATGGCAGCCTGTGCACTCATTTAATAAGTTCAGTGGGCAGAGCGTGCATTCGGCTCCAGCGGTGCGGCCCGAGCTGTAATGTACATCTATGTTGAAAAGCCGTGCCAAGCTTTACAGCGCGGCATCCTCCGCCCTTCACACTCCAGGCCCGGCTCGCGGATACCCAAAACTCCAACAGCCCTTTCACTCCGTGCTGCGCAGCCACACATTATGAACTCCTGTAATCCTGTGACCCCGAGATTGGGAACCCTCGGGCTTGCAGCCGCCCGCAAAGCCCCCTTCAGGCCGCCCGAGAGCGCGCGCGTCGGGCCGCAGCCGCACGCGCGGTTGCTGACGCCCCGAGCGCGCGCGGCGGGCTACGGCCGCGCGCCGACGCCGCCGGCGTGGTCGTGCACCGCGCGCGCGACCGCGGCCGCCAGCGCGTCCGCGGCCGCCTGCTCCGCCGCCTCGGCGTACACGCGCACCACGTCCTCGGTGCCGCTCGGCCGCACGAAGGCGCGCCCTGCGCCGAGGCCGGGCATAGGGTAGGGTTAGGGTTAGAGGGGTGAGGGGCCGCGGCCGCGCGCGCGCGTGGGAGCGGAGGCTGCTCCTGGGGGGGAGGGCTGAGCGGCATGTCAAGCGCACGGGCGTTTCCACCACGCCGCCGCGGCTCTGCCGCTCACGAGCAGAGCCGGAGGGCGCTGCACAGCCAGCGTGGCCTGGTGCAGGTGCCACAGCCGCGGCGCTGGCCGGCGGCAGCGCGGGCGATGCCGCCAGGTGCCGCCCGTGCGCGTCCGAGGGGCCGCGTTCCAGCGGTCGGCGCACAGTGCGGTGGAAGGTCATGTCGAGCGCCGTCCTCACAGGCCCCGCCTGGAGGCCCCCGGCAGGGCCAGGCGCGCGGGCCCGCACCACCGGGCACAGCCTCCACAGCAGCAGAGACGGCCGGCTGCAGCGCGGGCGGCGCCGTCGCCCGCGTCTCGGCGTCGGCGGTCCTGACGATGCTGCGCTCGCGCACGCGCACCTGCGCACGCCGCAGCGCCCCTCACCCTCCCAGGCACTGCTCAGACACTCCGTGCTGGGGCCGTCGCAAGCGGCGACTTGACCAGGCGCGCGCCGGCGCCGCTCCATGGAGCGGGCCGCGGACGCCGCCGCTCTGCATGTCCGCCGCTCGTGTCCGCCGCTCGTCTGGCAGCGCGCGGGGGGCACGCGGCGGGGCACGCGCGCGCGCCTTGAGCTGGCGCGAGGGCAGGTCGGCGTACAGCGCGTCCCACTCCGCCAGGCCCCAGCCGCACCGCCGCAGCGCCGCCTCCGCCAGCAGCAGCCCCGACAGCGCGTCGCCGACCGCCTGGTTGACCATGGCGGCCAAGGCGAGCAGGTCTCGCGCCGCCGCGCACCCATTTCGGAGCTGCGCGGCGCGCCGGCTGCGTGAGCGGGACGGCCAGGGCGGCTCCTGCGGCGCAGGCTGAGCAGGGAGGGGGATCGAGCAGTCTAGCATGGGGCTGACAACAGGCGCGCCTCCCCAAGGCATGCAAAATGCTGCACGCCTGCGTTACAGCCTAGTTGCAGGTCGGCACACAGCACGCGCGCTCTCAGCTTCTACCGCTGGACAGGCGGCACCTACAAGGCGGGCGGCAGGGGTTGCGCGCCTTGCCCAGGCGCTGCAGGAGGCGGTGCCCGAATAGGACGGTGCCGTGGCCGTTAGCCTCAAAGTAGATGCCAATATCGAAGGCCTCTGCGGCGGCGTGCAGATGCTTCACGCCGGTGCGCGTGCGCGCCACGGTCAGGCCCAGGCCTGCCAGGTAGCGCGTGGACGCGCCGTTCGCGTATGCGGTCTGCACCACGCCCACCTGCGGCCGCGCGGGGCCCATGGGGCGCTCGCCCTTTGTCTTTTCCCTTTATCAGGGCGCGTGCCTGAGGAGGGCCGCTGCCAGCAGACGCGGAGCAGCCGCGGCCCGAGGCAGGGGTCCCGGCAGTGGACGAGCATGCACCCCCAGCGCATGCCCGCGCGCGCCGCACCGCTGGCGCGGAGGATGGTCAGCGCGCTCGAGCACTGCCGGATACTCATAGGGATGCGAAAGATGACCGGGGAGGGTCCTGAGCCAGCGGGCGCACCGTGGGCGCGCGCGCGTCGGCGGGCAGCGCAGCCAGCAGGTCGCGCACAAGCAGTGCGGCGAGCGCGGCGATCTTGTCGCCGTCCAGCAGACGCACGGCGCCGCCTGGCCCCGGCGCCCAGAACACGATGCGATCGGCGTCGCCGTCCAGGCTGGCGCACCTGCACGGGACGCGCTGCCAGGTGAGAGATCTGGGCATGGCCGCCTGTGAGCGGTGGAGCACGGCCAGGCCACGGGTGGCGGTGCATGGAACAGGGCCCGGGTTGCGGGCGGTGCAAGGCCGGGTGCTGTCATGGGCTTGCATGCGGGGAGCCCCAATTGAATCAGCGATACTTAGGCACAGGGCACTGTTCAGAGTCGAAGGATCGGGCTGATGGCTTTCTGGCATGGCCAAAGGCACTGGCTAGTACGCTAAGATGCTTTGATGTTTCAGGCACCAGCCGCCCTGCACGAAGTGACATGGACGGAGCACAGGCGCAGCTCCTGCCATCACAGCACACGCGCGTGCTCGCGGCCCGCACCAAGAGAGTGGAGAGCGGACCTGGCACCGGAGGGCACGTCCTGGCAGCCGGCGGGCACGGCGCGCTCCTTCTGCACAAAGTCGGCCCCGCACCCGTCGTTCAGCCCCGCGCCACCGCCGCCGCCGCCGCCGCCGGCGTTACGCAGGTCGAGCGGCAGCAGCGGCCCCAGCCGCTCCGCCAGCGCGCCCAGCTTGAGACCGCCCACGCCGCCCGCGCAGTCCACCACCAGCGCCTGCTCGCGCAGCGCCCGCTATGGTGGCCGCCACACTGCTGTTGTACCCCCACCGGCGCGTGCATGCACAGCGTCCGCTACGGCGGTCGCCACGCTACCCTGTTGCGCCACGGTAGTGCCTGCTCGGAGCAACTGCAAGCCGACCTGCACCGCTCAGCATGCGCACCGACGCGCGCCGTGCGCAAGCCAGCACGTCCGCTCAGCGCTGCTGGCGCCTGCACGGCCCCCGCACCCGCGACGCAGGCCTCGCCTGGCCGCGGGCCGCGACAAGGCAGTCGCAGGGGCCCGCCCTGGACGCTGACGCCCTCGGGCCCTGCAGCCAGCCGAGCGCCGCGCGGGGGCCGCGCCTGCGGCGCCGCAGCAGCGCGGCCGGCCAGCGCGGCAAAGCCAGCGGCCAGCGCGCCAAAGTAGGCGGCCTCGCTGTCCTCGGCGCCCGCGTTGCGCTGGCGCACCATCCAGTGCAGCTGCGGCGTGGTCAGCAGGCCGCAGTGTTCCGCTGCGCCGCCCAGCGCGGCGACGCCGGCCGCCGCCGCGGCCACCAGCGCGCACGCGCTGGGCCGCGTGTCGTGCGCAATCATCACCACGCCCGCCCCTGCGCCCGGTAGCACAGATGAGCGGGCGCAGGAGCTGAGCCTGCAGCGTGGCCCACGAGGAGACGCTGCGCCGGCAGGCGGCCAGCGCGGCCGCCGGCGCGCCCACGCTCGGCAGCGCGCCGCGCGCAGTCACTGCCACATGAGGGGCGCAAGGGTGCATGCGGACCGGCTCACATAGAGGCGAGGGGCGGCGGCGGTCCAACGGACGTGCCGCAACGCATTTGCGCGGTCGCAGACGGTCCAGCCTAGGCCCAACCCTAGCAATGCACCCATGCCAGGACTCCTGGTTGCACAGCGCGGCCACGCTCCGCAGCTGCCGCATGCGCAGCGGCATGCGCGCTCGAGCCCTGCACGCCAACACTGTGCGCAGGGCCTGCGCGCGCCGGTGCTCGCAGGCGCGGCGCGCCGTGGGTGATCTCTTCCCTCTGGAGCAGCTCCTGCACGGCCGCGCATACGTCGTCGTCCGTGCCAGCAGCCGCCAAGCGGTCCGCGTGCGCCTGCCGCGCGCCTCACGCGGTGTGAGACGCCCTGCCTCCCAGACCCTCTTGTGCCCCTTCATGCGCAACATCAGCACCCGAGCGCCCTGAGCAGGCAGGCGCTGCCTAGAGCGATATGTTTGGGGCGGAGGCTGAAGGCGAGTGTTGCAATCCATGAGCCACAACAAAAGCACACCTCAACCTCACGCTACCAGGCAGCGGGCGCGTGACACAGACGTGTGCGTTGACCTCCCCACAGCCCGACCAGCACATCGCACCGCCGCCATCTGGAAGCCTCGACAAGCAAGCTGTCTGCAGCTCTGGACGCGGAACATGCGGTGCGGCTGCAGGCACAGCACACCCAGGCCCGCTCCATGGATGATATCCCTGCCCTGTCCCCCACTTGCTGCAGCGCAGCACTGCTTCGCACAAGTGCATGCCGCCCCACCTGAGCGCAGCGCGCATGCTTGTGCAGCCCACGGCCGCCTGTGACTGCCCGCTCAATCACTACCCTAACCCCAGCCAAAGAGTGACCGCCTGCGGCATGTGCTCCAGCACAGCAGGCGGGCTCAAGCCCTGCATGTGGAAGCCCAGCCGCATGTTTGCTCCACTGCAAGCGCAGCCACATTGCCACACCTAGAACAGGCGTCAGGGGGGCCCCGCGGACCTCCCAGGCCTGCTCCAGCATGTAGCCGCTGGGGTCCACGAGCTTGACGCCGTTGTCCGCCACCGGGTTGTGAGACGCAGTGACGACCAGCCCGGTGGCGCCGTCGGCCTTCAGCGCGCGCGCCGCCATGAGCACGCCGCACCTGCAGCAACGGCCAGCCTAGCGCCGCCACATTCGGGACGCCCCACGTTCACGTGAAGCCTAGGCTGATCCAGGGAGCAATGCATAAGCGTGTGCACTGAAAGTTCCCTGGCAAAGCCTGGCAAGCAAAGTGCGGCTGGCTTATAGCAGGCTGGCAGGCGCAAGGCGCCCTTTGCCCCGGGCTGACCAGGAAAGCGTGGCTGTGCGACGTACGGCCACACCAGGCAGCGCAGCAGGCGCCGTGCTGACCGTTGGCGGCGGGGCGGGAGCACACCCCCGCCAACAGACGGGGGGCTGGCCTGGCCCAGTGACAACAGCAGGACTGGGTGGTGAGGAAGACAAGCATGCTATATCATACACTCAGTGTCCCTGTAACAAGCCAGGCAGTGCGGTGGCGCGCCGGAACACCGTGGACGGCAGCAGGGCCGCGGTGGCGCGGAAGCCAGCGGTGCCATACGTGGGTACAAAGTCGGGGGGCTTTGGAAAGCGTGCTGATGCCTCCTTGAGCTTAGAGACGTCCATTGCGAGCACGCCGCGTGCGGCAGCCCAGGGGCGCCTCAGTGGAATTGGAGTGGTTAGACGTCACATTGAGTCACCTGCATTGCTGACCGTAGTGCACAGACCTCCTTGAAGCACGACGCAGATCCTGCTATCGCCTGTACTGCAATGAGGGCGACAATCACTTATATTTAACGCACGTGTGCTGCACTGCAACGACCATATGCAGCGCCTGTGGCAAAAAGCAAGATGCTTTTGCCTACCTTCCCGTAGCGACTTGTTCCCGCCTAAACGGTGCCTACGGTATGCTCGTGTTGCAAACATTCCTTCAAGGCTTGGCGCACCACTGCTCAGAGCCGTCCTCAACAACTGCCTCTGTGGACCCCACAGAGAAGTATGCTGATCGCCAGGAGCCCATGCGCAGGAGTAGGGAGCATGAGGCAGGCCTCCACAAGTGTAAGCTGCCACGTCCTGAGGCAACGCCCGTTTGCTGCAGCGGGCCGCAGGCCAGAGCGTAGGACACCTGCTCCACGTTGCGCCTTGGCAAAAGATGCCCAGGCGCTGGAGTTCACAGATGACAAGTACAAAACTTTTACCAACACCGCAGGTTTGTTCCTGTGGTTGCTGTCGCTGCATCATACAAGAACTTGCCGCATCACATTAACTTGCCAGCTCTTGGCACGTTGGCCTGAGAGGCGACGTAGCACCGTGGGCACGCGCGCAGGCCGCGTGCTGCTGCCCGTCGCTGACGGCGTGTGGGCGGCCGACCGGCCCTTCACCTGGAACAAGATAGACGTAGGTTGGTGCGCTGCGCCCCTGCCACAGTTGGCAGAGCAGGCTCTGCGGAGGAGGGCGGCGAACGCGAGACGACGGGGCCCACGCAGGCGGCCGCATGGCGGTGCTGCGCCTGCGGGACGGCAGCCTGCTGGTCCACAGCCCGGTGGGCGCTGGACGGCGCGCTGGAGGCGGCGCTGGCGTGCCTGGGCCCCGTGCGGCACATTGTCTCGCCAAACTATGAGCACATCGCTTATGCAGCGCAGGTGTGCGCACCGGCGCCTCCCCACGTCACCCCAGCAAGGATGTGGAGGGGCGGGGTGGCCTTGTGCAACAACAGCACCAATACACGGGTCAGACTGCCACAGAGCCAGACGTGGTACCAGTCAAGCCCCTGCGAGTCTGGACACGACGCGCTCCGCCGATCCTCTTCGCGAGGCACCTGGCGGCCGCGCAGCCAGGCCCCCGTAACCAACCCGCAGCTAGCTGGCCCTGGGTGTCACCTTCCGCGCGCGCTCCTCGCCACCGAGCGCCCGCTGCTGAGCCCTGGCGCCGCGCCGGAGGCCAGTGGCAGGAGCGCTTCCCCGCCGCGACCGCGTACGCGTGCCCCGGCCTCAAGGCCAAGGAGCCGCGCGTGTTTGGCGGCGCGGCCGAGCTGGGCGGCGCGGCGCCGCCGCAGTGGCAGAGCGACGTGGAGCCGCTGTGGCTCTCCTACGAGGCCAACCCCTTCACGGGCCAGCCCTTCTTCAACGAGGCGCGCGCGCTCCGGCCTGCCCTGCGCCCGTACCAACAGTGATTGTCTGTGCGATGCTTGCCAGCCCAGAGGCATGCCGCGCTCTCAGCGCGGTCCGTGGCCGCAGTCGTGCTTTGCATACCGGGTAGTGGCACACCTAGGCATCCACCCTTGCGGGGACAGGCGGCGGGCAACTTGCCATTACTCATTTGTCTCTGACGACCTTCACATCACCCCCCCCCACCAAACATGTGTAATCGTTCTTCAGTCAACCGCGCGCGCAGGTCGTGCTCCTCTTCCGCCCGGCGCGCGCGCTGGTGACGAGCGACCTGTTCTGGAACTACCCGCGCGCCGCGCCCGGCGGCACGCAGCTCTGGAAGTTCGGCATGGACCAGGCGCGCGCGCTGACGCCGCCCGCCCGCGCCCGCCGCGCCCGCCCGCCCGCCCTGCGCCGCGCGGCTGGCTCTGTGGGCGCGGGCAGGGCAGGGCAGGTGCTGGCGCGACCGCGCCCTGCTGCCTGCGCTCGGCCGGCAGCCTCAGCATCCGCTTCTGCCGCGCCGCCGCCTGGGCTGCGGCGGGCCGAGGCCGCGCCGGCGTGCGCCGGCAGAGCTGCGGGCCGCCAGGGCGGCTAATGCTGGGGAGCGCGCGCAGGTGTACCGGCGCTTCTACAAGCGCTTCATGATAAAAGACGGCGGTGCGCTGCCCGTGACCGCGCGAGCACAAGGCGACATGGCGTGCACCCGAGCTCTGCATGATGGGCTCCGGCCCGGGCACAAGCTCACATGGGGTCACATTGACTTTTGCATGCCAGCACTCTGTGCGCGACTGCACGGGATTGCTTTACAGTGAAGCACCAAGCGCTTGATGCCGAATCTGGTGTGCTCGCCTGCGCATGCAGGTGCGTATGAAGCGGCAATGCGCACCCTGGACGGCTGGGACTGGGACGCCATCGTGCCCTGCCACGGCGAGGTGGTGCGCGCGGGCGGCAAGCGCCTGCTGCGCGCGCATCTGGGCCGCGCATGACGCCCGCCTCTGCCTGCGCCGCGCCCGGCGCGCACTGCTGGCAGTGCTTGCATCTGGCGCACGTCCGGCGGGCACCCTGCCATAGCGCGTCTCATAGGATTGCATGCTGCCGGGGTTGCACCACGCCCATGCTCTAGCAGCTGCAGTGCAGCTGGCATGGGCCACTTCACGAACAGCTTTCTCATCCATTGTGAACTTTGTCTGCACTGGTATGCAAGGTAAGCTGTGCCATGGTGCCGTGGTGCTCAGCTGTGCAAGGGCAGGGAAAGAATGCTTGGAAAGACGTCTGAGTGCGGAACAGCACCGCAACATCTTAAAGTATACTTAGACCAACAGACACGCGTTGCAATACCGGATGCATTGTGCCTCAGCAGGCGAGCAAGCGGAGGCCCCAATACCGCACAACCCCAGCGCCAAACCAGGCACATCAGGCCAGGGCGCAAACCAGCCCTTCTCTCGCGCGCGCTAGCGCAGCGGCCGCCGCCCCCGTCCCGGAGCCCAGCTCAAACAAAACAGGCTGAGCTATGACACCAGTTGTTTCTGCTCAACGAACGGACAATGGCGTGGCTGCCGCGCCCGACAACACCCGCGCCCCCGGCGCCAAGAATGCACAAGGCGCCCACACCGCCGTCACGGGTCAAAAAAATTTGCCGCGCGCCTCAGCGGGGGCGCCGCTGCACACGCTCCTGCAGCAGATGCAAACCCGCCACTGGGCGCCCCCCTGGACTGGCTGCTGGCACCCCTCCCGTTCACATCCGCTCACGTGCCGTTGGAGCCGGCCCTGCGCCGCTCGCACGCGGCACGCGGCCAGGCACGAGCACAGCCGGATGCCCGACACATGCGCCCCGCCGCGGGGCGCGCGTCAGGATGCGCCACGCCCGCGACCCCCCGAAGGCCGTTGCGCGCGGCGCGGCGCGCGCGCGCGCGCTCACTTCATCAGCGACTGCGCCGCCTCCACCACGGCATCCTTGGTGATGCCGTACTTCTTGTAGAGGATGGGCGCGGGCGCGCTCGCGCCAAAGTGGTCCACGCCGATCGCCTTGCCGTGCGTGCCCAGAAACTTGGACCAGCCGAATGTGGTGCCGGCCTCGATCGACACGCGCGCGGTCACGTCCGGCGGCAGCACGCTGTTCCTGTACGCCTCGTCCTGCGCGCGCGCGGCGGCGGGGTCAGGGCCAGCGTCGGGATGAGGCGCTCTGCGGACCTACTCTAACCCTGCAATAAGGACCATGGTGCAGCAAAAGCACACAAGCGGTGAAAAGCCTGATCTGCAAGTATGGCAAATTTTATTGATTTTGGCCCTTCTGAAGTTTGCATGCATACCCAGGCTGCACAATTGTACTGCATCGCGGTCCAAAAGTGCAGGGAGTCCAGCCGGTTGTGACCGGCGCAGCATGCACAGGCAAGCAGCGCTCCCAGGCCAACCCGCACAGGCGCCGGGGGGCCACGCGCCTGCTCGTCGAAGACCTCCCACGCCATCATGGAGACCACGCGCGCCTTCTTGCCCGCGCCCTCCAGCTCCTTCGCCGCCTCGACCGCCAGGTTCAGCTCCGAGCCTGCCGCGCGCGGCGCGGCGCAGCGCGTTCAGCTGCAATCGCGGCCACCGCCCTCAGCATAATAGCTGAGCTCACTCCGACAACCGCAGGCCGCCTCACCTACTGCCTGCAATGTTACGGTCCTATTTGGTGCGTGATCTGTAACCTGCTGCTGGCAGAAGTCCCATCGCAGCGCAGCCTGAAAGAGGCATCGCGCTCGCGCTCAGATGTGTGCAAACATGAGGGCCAGCCGCCGCCGGCTGACGGCGGGCTCTCGCATCGTTGCGCACTGCGGCGGTTTGTGACTCGGACAGAAGGCAGCGCTTCCCCAGGGCTGGTGTGTCGCTGCATGTCCCTCACTGCCACCACACGCAGCATGCCTGCAACAGCAATGTAACCAGCAACTGTGACGAGTGCTCATCACCCCCGCCAGCGGCCGCAGGTCTGCTCAGTATGGTGACGTCCGCGAGCTTGACACACATCCGGCCCAGCCTGCCCCACTTCCTTGACAAGCAGCAGGAGGCAGACGGGCCGCGGAGCCGCCTGCGCGCCGCACCGGTGCCCATGATGATGACGTCGGGCTTCTCGTCGCCGCCGTGCACGATGTAGCCGCCCTTGGCCGCGCCCTCGCGCGACGTGCCCGGCAGGTTGGGCATCGCCTGGCGGGACAGCGCCAGCACGGTCGGCCGCACCTTGCCGGCCGGGTTCATCGCCTTGCAGTTCTTGATCGCGAGCTGCACGCGCGCGCAAGCCCACGCGTCAGTGCGCGCGCGGCAGAGCGGCCTCTGCTGGGGGCCCACGAGTCAGTGCGTGCACAGCAGCACTCTCTGCTGCTACGTCTACAGGGTGAGGTCACGCCTCCAGCTGCCGTCAAGGCGACTATTACTGCGATCATATGCCACCCCAGCACCAGCGACCACTTCTAGCAAGGAGTCTCTCCCATCAGCGCGCAGCGGATGACTGCATAGAGCATGTGCCGATGCGTCATGCTCCCGGGTTAAGCGTTCTGGAACACCTCCAGCGCTGGCCTGCCCTGTCAAGCTGCCGTCTTTCAGCGCGCATCCCTGACCAAACTCTCAGCAGGCGCGGCGGCAGGCGCGCGCCTCATAGGCGGCCGCCGTCTCGACGCCGTCGCCCGGGCGCGCCATGATGATGTTGGGCATCGCGCGGAAGGATGCCAGCTGCTCGATCGGCTGGTGCGTGGGCCCGTCCTCGCCCAGGCCAATCGAGTCGTGCGTCATCACGTAAATCACGCCCGCCTCGCTCAGCGCCGACATGCGGATTGCTGACCGCATGTAGTCTGCGCGCGCACAGGCGCGGGCCCTCAGGGTACTCGCCTGCCGCACGAGCATGTGTCGCAGCCGCGCGCGTGCGCTCAGCTTCGCATGAGGGCAGCGCCTCGAGATGACGACGCCCGTGCAGAGGCCGCATGCATGCGTGCTTGTACGCTTGAGCACGCGAGCGCGGCCAGCTTCCGAGAACCGCTCAGCGCCCGGTGCCCAAGGCAGGGCGCGCGCGCGCGCTCGCACGCACTTTGACCGCCAGGAGACGGGCTGCGCCGCGCACCGGTGAAGATGAAGAAGGTGGCGCAGTACGGGATGAGGCCCGGGTTGTGCAGCGCGATGCCGTTGCAGATGGCGCCCATGCCGTGCTCGCGCACGCCAAAGCGCAGGTTGCGCTCCTGGTACTGGTTCTTCTGGAAGTCGCCAAACGCCTTCATCAGCGTCATGTTGGACGGCGCCAGGTCGGCCGAGCCGCCCCAGAAGCCTGCGCGCGGCCCGGCCGCGTCGCGGCGCGCAGCAGCACAGGCAGCGCCGAGCACCTGGGGAGGCCCCACCGCCCACCTCCCTCCGAGCAGCCGCCGACATGTGCATCAGTGCTTTCATGCCGGCACTGACGTCAGCCCTGGCTGCGCTCAAGTACACGACGGTGTGCCACACGCTCGTGCTAGCTTACGCTTCGGTCACAACAGGCGCAGCTTGCATGTCACACGCCCTGACCGGCGCACTGTCTGCGTTCGCGCCAGGCCCGAGGCACGACCTATGGGCCCCAGGCACGACCCGCAGTAACTGCCACCCTGGCAGAGCCTGTGCAGGCACTCGCCGGGCGCAGCCGCCACCGCGCCCCGCAGCAGCCCCAGGGCAGACAAAGCTCTGCCTAGCGTCCACGCCAATGCGGCGAGCGCGGCGCGGCAGCGGGGCCGGGCGCAGTCCCCCGCGCACCGTCCAGCACCGCGCAGAGCGCGTTGAGGTTGTCCTGCGAGTGCAGCCGCGTGGCCTTGCCCTTGTCCTCGGGCGTGGGCGTCGGCAGCACCTTCTCCCAGTTGTCCGGCAGCTTGCCGGCGATGAGGTCGGTGAACGACTTGTGCTCCTGCAGCGCGCGCCGCGCGCCGCCGCGTCCCCTCCGACTTCCGGAACAGCTTTGCGGCTGGTACACAACATGCGCAGAAGCTGCTGCTCTCGCAGTGCACAGACGGGCGCTCGCTCCTGGCCGGCGAGGGCCCGCACGCCCACGGCGGCTGCTGAGCCGAAGCAGTCGGACCAGCACCAGACTGCGTGTGCGCAAGGTCGTAGCGCTGTACACAGGCCCGCACACCCCACGCAGCGAGCCCACAGCCGGAGCACACCAGCGCAGCGCGAGCCGGCTGCCACACACGCAGGCCTAAGACCCGGCGCGGGCTGCCAGCAGGGCGCACTCCCCGTCCCGGGCGCCCCGCAGCGCCTCCCGGGACATGCAGGCCTGCTTTGCGCAGGCGCCCTGCGAGCCACTGCGCGGGCCAGCAGGGTACAGGGCCGCGACCCTACCTCCGGGTACTGCTTGCCGTAAGACTCCATGGCCTCGTTCCACGAGCTCTGCGCCTCCTTGCCGCGCTGCTTCGCCGCGCCGAACAGGTCGTACACCGGCGCGGGCACCTCGAACTCGCCAAACTCCCACTTCAGGTTCTTGCGCGTGGCCTCGGTCTCCTTGGCGCCCAGCGCCGCGCCGTGCACGTCGTGCGTGTCAGCCAGGTTAGGCGAGCCGTAGCCGATCAGCGTGGACACCTGCGCGCCACGGGGTTGGGTAGAGGTTGGGTTCGGGTGTGTGCGAGCGCCCGCTCGACCCTGCGCCGTCGCGCCCGGGCGCCGCCGAGCAGCGCGAGCTGCCTGCGCTGCGGCTGCCCAGACGGTGCCGGCAGGTGCAGCACTCGCTCTGCGCCTGGGGCCAGCTCTCGCGGGGCCGCGTGGACGCCCGCGGTGCGGCTGCTCTGCACGTAAGCGCCGCCGGCACGCACGCCGAGGTGCCGACCGAAGCATGCATGATGCCAAGATGCTGACTGTGTGCCGCTGCGCGGTGAGCGCGCCCGCTGTGCACAATTAAATGCGGCGCTGGTGCGCAGCGCATGCCGCCCTGCTTGGCGGCCACCTGCAGGACAACAGGCTGGGGACTCCTCAAACCGTGCAGGCAGGGAGAAGGGCCCGCCGCCCTCCCAACCACCAAACAGCCCCACTGCGCCCGCGCTCCGGCGCGCGCGCGCCTTGATGAAGGACGGCTTGTCGGTCACGGACTTGGCGGTCTCGATCGCCTCGCGCAGGCTCTTCAGGTCGGTGTTGCCGTCCTTGACGTGCTGCACGTGCCAGCCCAGCGCCTCGAACCGCGCCGCGACGTCCTCGGTGAAGGAGATCTCGGTGTGGCCGTCGATGGAGATGCGGTTGTCATCGTACAGCGCGATGAGCTTGCCCAGGCCCCAGTGGCCCGCCAGCGAGCACACCTCGTTGGAGATGCCCTCCATGTTGCACCCGTCGCCCAAGATGCAGTACCTGCGCAGCGCCGTGTCCAGTAAGGGGCCGGCTCTGCGGCACAAGAGCGCAGCAGCAGGCCCCCGCGCGCCGCGGCCTGCACCGCGGGCATAGTCTCAAGGTCGCAGCGCGGCGCGCCCCAGACAGACGACAGCGGGCTTTTCAGGCGGAGGCCAGCCGCGCGGCGCTTGCGGCCCGAGTGCAGCCGGCATGCCTGCCGGTGCAGGTGCGCAGGACCTAGCCATGCGCCTTTATACTCCTCAGCGGACACCCCCCGCCTGGAAAGCCGGCGCACGTGTAGTGGTCGACGATCTTGGCGTCCGGCTTATTGAAGCGGGCAGCCAGGTGCGCCTCGGAGGCGGCCAGGCCGACGGCATTGCCAATGCCTTGGCCCAGTGGCCCTGCACGCCCAGGGCCGGTCGTCAAAGGCTGTGTACCGCTGACCGGGACGCAGGCACGGCGTCCAAGACACCCGGTCAGACTGCGCTGTTCCAGTGGCTCGGGCCTCGCCTGTGGTGACCTCGACACCGGCCGTCTCAAAGTTCTCCGGATGGCCCGGCGTCTTGGAGCCGAACTGGCGGAACTGCTTCAGGTCGTCGATCTGCACGCTGTCGTAGCCACAGAGGTGCAGCAGCGAGTACTGCAGCATTGAGCCGTGCCCAGCAGACAGCACAAAGCGGTCGCGGTTGAACCAGAAGGGGTCCTCCGGGTTGTGCGACATGTACTCGTTGTACAGCAGGTAGCCCATGGGCGCGCAGCCCATTGGCAGGCCAGGATGACCTGGGGCACCAAACAATGTTTCCATGCATTAGCGCACTGCAGCCTTCCAAGCGTGACAGCAGCAGCTTCAGCACATGCAACGCCGGCGCGCACCCGAGTTGGCCTTGTTCACGCCGTCAATGCTGAGGAAACGGATAGCGTTGATGGCCTGCAGCACCTCCGGCTCGGTCGACGTGGACCCCGCCTTGGTCGGCGTCTCCACCGTGGCCGTGGCGCTGACCCGCAGCGCGGTGCCGCGCTGCGCGCGCAGCGCGACGGGCCGGCCCGCGGCGCGGCCGCTGATGAGCGGCGCCGGGCGGCCGCAGGGCCGCACCCCCGCGCCGTGCATCGCCAGCGTCTGGCTCATCGTGTTGGCCATGGCAGCAGCAGGCGTGGAAAGAGGGAGCCAAGATGCAAGGCTGTGACTTGCTCCGTGATAACCCTGCCAGGGCTGAGACTCAGAGAGGCTTGTAGGAGCGCACAGGCTGGGCAACCTGACGCACACGGCTTAGTGCAAGGACGAGAGGACGCAGGACTCTGGTGGAGCTGAGCTCCGGCCTGACTGTGTGCAAGGACTGAGCGCGGAGTGTCATGCAGCGATCTGCGCGTTGATCTGGGGGCGCATGCGTGATCTGCCGCCCCCGTGCGATCAGCACATACGCTGACTGCGTGCTGCCGCAACCGGCGAGGTCCTAGCGCCCGCCCAGGCCGTTCGCATGGCCAAGCAGGTAGAGTACGAGTTCTATGGGCCCTGGCTGGGGCCGCTGGGCATAATGCTGGGCCTGCCGGCCGTCTGCTACTGGCTCGTGTGCGCCTGCAACTCCGCGGGCTGCTGGGAGCTGGCGCGCCCGCTCCAGATGCCCGGCCTGCCGCCAGGCACGGCGCTGCTCACCGCCGAGACCGCGGCCGCCGTGGCTGCCTGGCTGGCCCTGCAGGCGTGCCCCGGCCTGGCGGCGGGCCCCAGGCGGGAGCCGCCGAAGGCCGTTGACCTGTGCGGTGCCTGCGCGTGCACTGCATACCTGGAGGTCTTGCGGGAACCGCGGTGTGAACAGTGGCCTGCAAACGCGGCAGTCTGCGACCTCCTGACGTGCGCTGCTGCGCGCCCAGGTGGGCCTGCACCTGCTGGTGCCCGGCGCGCGCCGGCAGGGCGTGCCCCTGCCGAACGGCCAGCGCCTGCAGTACAAGCTCACTGGTGAGCGCACGGCGTGGCAGCCGCGCTGCACATGCTGGGAAGCGGGCGCCGCGGGTACCGTGCGCAGGCGGCTGGCGCTCTGCCTGCAGAGGTCGCCCGGGGACGCAGACGGGACCGGGGCCATGCATGCGAAGGGAGTTACCTGCAATATCGAAGCGCGCTGCCAGGAGGAATGCTGCGTGAATGCCGTCAGTAAATAAGGCCCAATGAGTCAGCTGCCTGCTGCTGCAGGCACAACCAATCTGGTGGTGACGGTGGCCGCCGCCGTCTACTTTGGCTTTGTGACGCGCCAGCTCAACCTGGGCTGGATCTACGATAGCTATGTGCCGCTGATGAGCGCCGCAATTGCGCTGAGCTTTGCGCTGTCTGCGGGTGAGCGCCCTAGTAGTTCTGTCATATTTGCTGGTTGCATGTATATCTTTCTCAGGCACCTGCAGAGGAGGGACCGCTGTAAAGAGACAACGCCTGCTCCAGCGGTGTCGCTCAGCAAGCCGACGGCGCCGGGGCTGGCGACATGCGGAGGCCACCTGCCGCCCAGCCTGCTGCGGGGCGCTGGCCCGGATCATCAGGCCCGCGCAGCGGCGCAGGCCTGTACGCGGCGTCGTTCCGGCGCGGCGCGGCGCTGGCGCGCGGCGGCAGCACGGGCGCGCCGCTGTACGACTTCTTCATGGGCCGCGAGCTGAACCCGCGCCTGGGCGGCCTGGACCTCAAGGAGTTCTGCGAGCTGTACCCGGGCCTGCTGGGCTGGCTGCTCATCGACCTGGGCATGGCGCACAAGCAGCTGCAGGCGCGCGCCCGCGCGGGCGGCAGACGCGGGGGGAGGCTGACAGCCTGCTCGCGGGACGCGCCTGCACTTGGGGCCTTGCAACACCTGTGGTTTTCCAGCAGCTGCTGGCTTTGCTTGGACCCCCCGTTTGGCTTGGCACAACGGCAGCCTGGACACTTCGCACAGACGGCAGCAGCCGCGCCCTGCAGCCCGGCATCATCCTACTGAGCATGGCACATACGTGGGTTGTCGTCACTTTTTATGATATGCATATCTACCGTGCGCCATTGTTTGTCATCCGGACGACAGCCGTGCCAATGTGCACCCGCTCACCCAAGCAGCAGCACCCTGTGCGCGGGGCAGGTGACGGGGCGCGTGAGCGCGGCCATGGCGCTGGTGTGCGGCTTCCATGGCCTGTACGTGGCCGACGCGCTGTGGCACGAGCCGGCCATCCTGACCACTATGGACATCACCACCGACGGCCTGGGCTTCATGCTGGCCTTCGGCGACCTGGCCTGGGTGCCCTTCACGTACTCGCTGCAGACGCGCTACCTGGTGGACCACCCGCAGGCGCGCCCCTGCGGCCGGCCTCTGCGCCCCTCCGGGGTTGCTCCGGCGCCTCAGAGCGGGCGCCGCAGGCGGGTCAGCACGGTCGCTCCGCAGCAGAGCCCTGCTTGTTTTACCCATGGCACGGGCTGGTAGGGGTGTGCTCATGCAGCGCAGGCCGTGCCCGGGCATGCGCTCGGGCACAGCCTGGAGTCAGCCTCGCGCCCGGACTGTCTGCAGCGCATGCAGGCATTGGAGAGGCGCGGCGCGCGGGCCCCGCGCAGGAGCTGTCGGCGGCGGCCGTGGCGGGCATCCTGTCGCTCAAGGCGCTCGGCTACGCGGTGTTCCGCGGCGCCAACTCGCAGAAGGACGCGTTCCGGCGCGACCCGGGCGCGCCCGGCGTGCGCCACCTACGCAGCCTGGCCACCGCGAGCGGCCGCCGGCTGCTGGTGTCCGGCTGGTGGGGCGTCGCACGGCACGTCAACTACCTCGGCGACTGGCTCATGGGGTGCGGGCGGCAGAGGCGTCGCTGAACGTGACCTCCTCGGGGACTGGCTCTTGTGTTTGCATCATCTCCAGCATGCTGCAGCGAGGGCCGTGCTGCTGGGGCTGCACAGCACTGGTGCCTCCTAGTGTGGTTCCATAGCCACATCCTGATAACAAGTGCAAGGCACTGAAGCAATGGCAGGGATACGGCGGGCCCTGCTCAATGCCCAGCAGCGCCCCTGCTGCAACGTTGGCACGTCAGTCGTCCTGCGTCCTGCATGCTCAGTCTGCATGTACTGGACTCCCTCCTGACAGGAAGGATCATTGAGACCCCAGCAGCCAGGAAAACTGACGCCTTGTGCCGGCAGGCTTGCATGGTGCCTGCCCTGTGGCTTCAGGCATGTAGTGCCCTACTTCTATGCGGTCTACTTTGGCGCACTGCTGGGTGCGTGCCCCGACCAAGTGCACAGAAGAGGGCTGCAAAAGCAAACGTGCGCATATGATTTTGTGGCAATTTTGTGGCAATGATTTTGTGGTTGTGAAGCGGACATCAGGTCTCGCCATGCTGCCAAGCAGAGTTGTCAGCATGACGAGTAGGCAATGTGCATGGCGCGAGCAGTACAGCACATGCAATGGTGCCAAGGCGCCAGACTGCACCTGAATACTGACAGGTATCTGTAGGGGGCACACCTGACCGACTGAAGTGCATGGCGCAGCGAGCACTATTATAGTCGCATGGCTTAGAAACACGTTCATGTGGCTCACGGCTGTGATGAAGAACGGCTCATAGCTGTGATGAAGAAGGGCAAGCCTACTCGCGCGGCAGTGCACCGCGACTTGCGAGACGAGCACGCCTGCAGTATCAAGTACGGCCGAGACTGGGACCGCTACTGCGCGCTTGTCAAGTACCGTTTGATACCCTTTGTGTATTGAGCGGGGAAGCACCAGGTTGCGCGCACACACGCTCCTGTGATCTGCTGCTCAATCTTGCGCTATGTGCCATGACCATTGACTGTTGTGTGTTAAACAATATGAAGCTTGTGGGGCGCTATATCAGACTACTATCTCCAACCTGGCGCACCAGCCAGACCAGCCACCCTCCACAGATCACCCGCGTCCTGGCATGTCTGCTTGAGCAAGGCCGCAGTGCCGGGCAGTGGGGGTGACCTACAGTATCCGAAGCAACCCATACCCTTCATCATGATGTCCACACTTGCAGCTAGTGTACAAAGCGACAAGAAACAGCAGACAGGCTACTCCTGCACCCAAGGCCACAGCAGATTGGCCTCCCGACAAGCAGGGGCCGGCCCGCCCATGCAGGCATGCGGCCGCCGCTCGGCTCAGCGCATGGCCGCCGCATGCAGCGCGCTGCCGCACAACACATTCCTACTGGCAAGCCGCCCGCCACCTGCTGCACGGCCGCCGTACAACGTACACACGCCGCAGCAAGCCGAGGAGCCGCGTGGCAGCGATAAGGAGGGCATCCTGCATATAACTACTACAACTTTTCCGATCAAGTCAAGCACAGCAATGCCCTGCCGCGCATTCACACGGCGCTGTGGGAAGCTTGGGCAGCCTCAAAGCCTCCCGCAGCTGAAGATGCCCCTGCTCCCGTCGCTGTGAGAGCGCCATTTAGTTGCTCAGCAGCACTCGCTCTAGAGCTAGATACTCAGCCGGCCATGCCTCTAGCACGCGTCGGGCGAGCCGCCGCCGCCGCTGCCCGACGGCTCTAAGGTCACCATCAGGCCGTTGAGGCGCAGCCGCTCGCAGTAATCCTCAGCCTCCTGCTGCGCGCAGGCGATCACGCACGCCAGGCCATTCACGTGCGCCTCCTGCGCAGCGCGCCGAAACCAGTGAGCGTGGAGCCCAGTAGTGGCACGCCTGCGGTAGCTGACGCTGTACGGGACGTGCGAACCTGCTACGTACAGCGGGATCAGGGTATGGTATGCTTGAGCACCGCGGTAGGCACCTTGGGCAAGAGTGCGCCATGGAGCGGGCAACAAGGTCACACAGAAGCGGAGGCCCCAGACTTCTCCTCCAGAAGAAGGGCGCAGGCAGGGTTGCAAGGCTGTACACTGCCGGAGAGCAGGCCCTCGCCTGCATGATGTTGACAGCGTCGTCGACGGTCATGCCCGGTATTGTCTTCATCAGCACCTGCACTACATACTCGCGCCGGTTGTAGCTGTCGTTGTGCAGCATCACGCGGTAGAAGCGCGGCCGCTTCTTCTGGGTGTCCTTCCTGCGTGAAAAGCGGCGCCGGATAAGGGCGCACTCGCCTCGGGACCACTGGCAGTGCACGGGGTGGCCTGAAACACTGACCCACTTGCGCAGACACCAACACATGAGCACAAGCTCGCGCATGGGCCATGCGCACCCAATGTCTATGCCAGGCACAGAGATGGTTGGCCGGTCCATCACGCCGCCGCCGGGAGACCCCTTTGCTCGGGTCGTCACAGCTCGTGCGCCACGCCGGCTCACAGCTGCAGTGTGCCGGTGAGCGCCTGCGAGCGCATGGTTGCTTGCCCAGGCTCGCACGCCCAAACAGGCCCAGAGCAAGCCAGCACACTTCAAAACAGCCCGATTACGGCATAGTTCCCCCGCCTGCACGAAGCGCACGCAGGGAGCACCGCCATGCGAGCACCGCTGTGGCGCCCCAAACAACCACACGCACGGCGCAGGCACCAGCCGACACAGGCTCCCCTGGTGCATGCCGTTTGTGCACTGGATGCTGCGGCGCGCGTGGCTTGGGAGGCACCTGTTTGGCACGCTGAGGCGCAGGGCCACAGGGGCGCAGCAAACCACCTGGGAAGTGGCTCCGCTTCAGGCCCCCGCGCCGCGGGGCCGCGGCCCGCGGCAGCGCCCGGGGGGCTGCCGCGGCTGCAGCGCAACCCTAGCTGCGACGCATACATGGCCGTGCAAGGTGTGGAGTGGGCGCCCTGCCTGGGGCGCACACAGCCGCGAGTGGCAAGGCACGCACACCAGCCAGGTGTGACTAGTGAGAGGTAAGCAAAGATCTTGAGCTTGGTACGGACCTTTCAGAGACCACCGCTGGCCCCAATTTACTAGGGTCTTTGAAGGTGGGCTTCCTGAAGCCGTGCTGGCACTAGAGAGGGAAGTGGTGTACTTGTAGCTCCTGAAGGTTGACTGTTCCGCGCCGCAACAGCAGCATGCGCACGTCGCTCCCAGCGCACGCATGGACAGCACCCAGGCTGCCGACCGCCGTGCAGCTGCGTCGCTGCAGCGCCGTGCCCCTGTGCCGGCACACACCTTGCAGCTGGAGCCGAGCGGAGAGGAGGAACAGCCACCTGCTTGCGCAGAGCAGCGGCCGCAACGACAGCGACTTTCAGGATGCCGCGCTGCGCTTCGGCCGGTCTGCGGCAAAGAAGTGCGCGCGCTGAGCGGTGCTAGCGTGCCCTCGGCACTGCTGTGTGCTCTGCTGCTTGCAGACATGTATCCTGTGACCGTGTTCCTTGGGCTCCATCACCGGCTGCGTCCAACGGCAGGCTGAAGGAAGGATATGAAGTAGCAGAGTTCAACGCGAAGCGAGCCTGGACGCGCCTGGACGCCAAGGTGGACGTGAGCGGCAAAGCAAAGCGCGCGGTCAGCTCGTGCGTCCCTGCGGCCTACGCGCGGCTTTCGCACAGCCGTATCCAGTCTTGCGGCTGGCCAATGGCTGTGGCTGTCCTCACACAGTATCCTCCTCTGCAGCCGGTGCTGTGTCGAGGCCTGCGCGGGCGTGGGCTCGCCTGCAGGCTTGCTTCATGGCTGAAGAGCTGGCCGCGTGCGCAGGGCGCAGACGCAGGCCGCGACGCTGGATAGCAGGCTAGGCCTGCGGCGGCGCGCGCGCATCATCGGCGAGGACGCACGGCGCAGCTGGCCGCGGGTGTGCTTGTGGCCATGTGTCCTGGCGGTGTTGTCCAGTGTCCAGCTGAGGTGCATGGCTCTTGCTAACTTTGTTAGACCTCAAGTTGGAGGCGACCAGAACCGGCCCAGGCTGCGAGGATGGTGCCGTCGTGCCTGGTCAGTTCCGGTGCACCCGCCGGGCGCGCCAGAGCGGCTCGCGCCCGCCCCCTGGGCCCCGCCGCCGCCGCCGCCGAGGCC